>Ga0056121_1000002_pt1 | contig 282618 bp, 251 predicted proteins | sample WorMetHEROISLAND_FD_83872 | JGI IMG/M metagenome (GOLD analysis project Ga0056121, IMG submission 83872) | Marine gutless worms symbiont microbial communities from Max Planck institute for Marine Microbiology, Germany - Olavius sp. 1 HERON ISLAND ...
GCGTACGCTGTTGGTAGCCAGAATGACCTGTTGTTCGGCTTCACTCTGGAGTGATTTTCTAATGGCCAGGCCGGCCTCAGCTTCCAGAACTTCGGTTTCAGCCATCTTACCCGTTGCAACCCTTACCCGATTATGACTCAGCAGTTTCGCGGCAATGTCCACGGAATCTTCTATCACCTCATATTTTTCTCTGGCAATGTATAGATCCCAATAGGTTGAAATCGCATCGGCGATAACCTGCATCATTTGATTTCGATAGGTTTGGAATTCAATGTCGGCGTCGGCCTCGGCTACCTTGATCCCGGCCATGGTCGTGCGGATACCACCGTTTTTTAGAAGCGGCTGGGTGAGGTTGGCCTCAATACCTGTCTGGGATTCCCCATCGACACCATACTGGTTCGCAACACTGTTTTTGAAATCCTTCTGGGTATATCCCAGCCACAGGCGACCGCCGGTCGGCACCAGCCCCTCGACGCCGCCCTGGTAGTTGTGACTTTTTTCTTCAAACTCGGGGAGGAACCCCTGACTGACCGCATCCTGGACGGTATTCTGCCGTTCAATCTCTTCCCTTTTGTAAGAGCCGACAAAAGCCGGTTCGAAAATGGATTTGGCACTGCTGACCGCTTCCTGGCTGATGCTCAACTGGGCGGCCTGCGAACTGATCCGTTCATTTTTCTCCCGGACCAACTGGACAAAATCCTGCAGGCTAAGGGCCATCGGTTCCGCGTCGGCGCGCTCTTCTTTAGATGGCTTTTTCGACGCCTCCTGACGTCCCTCGGCAACCGATGCGCCAAAAACCGGTGGGGACATAAAAAATCCGATCAAAACCATCAACCAAAAAAACCCTGTGCAGACTGTCTTCATCATCGCTCCGATCCTTTGTAACTGAATACTGAAAAAGATGGTGATAGCCCATCATCCGCTCCGCTTTCTCCCCAGGAATGGAATTGGCTGAATTTAGAATAGGTTTATTTCTGAATTTATCGGGATTTATATGGGTAAATTTTGCCTGCTTTGTCAAGACTTTTAAAATGTTACATCCCTTTTCGGATCTTTTCAGCCATGGTGGGCTAGTCTATAATTTAGCTGTTTTTTCGGTTTTTGCAGCATCTGAAATACCCCTTCTCGCGTCTCAAAACGCGATGATTATAACCATGCCGGCAAAATGGTGGCATGCGATGCGATACGCCTGTCAAACGCAACACCCAGTTTGCGGAATCGAAAAATCGAACGGCGGGGATGTTGTCTGCCCGGTGCGGGTAGAGACCAGGTCCATACCCGATTCAGTGCCCGACAAGTCATTCTGACCATACCGCCACATCTTGCCGGGACTGTGATGACCTTTACCCCGAACCTGTTGCGAGAATCCGGCCTTGGCGATGCTCAGGACCGGTACAAGGGTGGCCTGCCCTGTAAATAGCAGGCTTTTAGGAAGCGCCCGGATGGCAGCCGACGGGCAGCCCTCATATTATCTGATTTATCCGGTTCGGTGAGCTCAATTTCCGGATAATAGGCCTTCCGGCAGGTGGGACAGACAGTGGGGCTGAACTGTGTTTCTATATGGGCATGTATGTAGGATTCGTTTTATTTCCAATATGTTATTAGACAGGCCGCCCATTCATTTTACCGGCCCCTTAACAGGCCAGACATGGCCGGCGCGACTCTCTATTTCATCGTAACAGGTGGTGCCGGATTCAAAGTACACAATCCAAACGACTCCGGCATGCGAATCCAGCGTGGTCGCCGACCAATGGAACCCGGTCGGCAACTCGCTGAACAGATGGCCCTTTGGCAAGGCCGGGCTTCTCCGGCCAAAGTCTATCAACGTACAGAGTTCTTGCATGGTCGGCAAACGCCAGTCGCCGGCCGAAGAACCGTCCGCTAGGCTAAAGGCCGGATCGGCACCGCAATCGCCATCCTTAAGCTTTTTTACCGCCTGCCGAGCCCCGTGCCAATCCATCATTCCAAAGCAATTTGCGTGCTTGAGCCAGATAAGCCCGGTCAGCCTGTCGGTAACGGTGCCATTGCGATTATCGGTAAAACGCGTTGCCGGACTGGATGCATCCAGCAGCAGATCGGCATAGGGCCGTCTAAACTCGCAGGGAACCACCGCTCCGCGCCAATCATAGCAAGTTGAATCATGCGGGTTCACGATGCCGGTGATTTGCCCGTTCGCTGATGGTTCCAGTACCTGCCCGTTTTCCCCCGCCTGCAGGCCGCAGCAGGGCACGAACAACAACATAGTCGTGAAAAGAGTACGGCGGATCAATTTTGTAAAACAAGTTGCCATCAATCAGCTCTGTGGCTGAATCATAGGTTGGCGCCTACCCATGATCGCCCTAGCGCACATGGGGAAACCAATCCGAGCTTTTAAACCATTTGTTGTAAATTTTATCAAAACTGCCGTCGGCTTTTATTTTAGACAGGAAATCGTTTAGAAATTTCATAAAATCCGGGTCATTCTTGCGGATTGCCCAGGCAATCGGCTCTTTGGTAAAGGGTTTGTCCAAAAAGACCAGTTGATCCGATTGGTGCATGGCGGTAAACACAGCATTGAACGGAAAATCGTAGACAAAAGCGTCCGCCTTTCCTTCGAGCACGCGCATACCGCCAGCGATTTCCGTGTCAACGGTCTTATAGGTAGCCTTGGGTATCATCTTCTTCACGGCCTCCTCGCCGGTCGTTCCGGGCTTGGAGACCACGATATATTTGGGATCGTTGAGATCCTGGTAGGATTTAACCGCGGCTTTATGCTTGGCATTGAGCAGGACCGTCTGCCCCACCGTCATGAAAGGCTTCGCGAAATCCACTTTCTGCTTGCGGGATTCGGTAACGGACATCCCACCGAAAATGATGTCGAAGCGGCCTAAATTCAAAGCCGGAATGATGCTGGGCCACAAGGTGTCGACAAACACCGGTTTGACGCCCAGCGCTTTGGCCATCGCAATGCCGATATCGATATCGAAACCGATCAGACTGAGATGGCGTCCTTTGCGACGAAAGCCGCCATGCCGGATCTCCTTCTGGCGCAGTCCGCTGCGCTTGTCGATCATCTCGAAGGGCATGTAACCGGCTTCCAGACCGATGCGCAGTTCACCCCGTTGCATAATACCCTCCAGGGTTGAGTCTTTGGCCAACTCGACATCGGCAGCCTGGGCGGTATTAATCCCGGGGCCCAACCACAATCCGGACAGTAAAACGGCACATATGATTTTGAAACAGATAGTTTTGAACATATCCGTATCTCCCTTTCAATGTATTCTGACACCTTTCTTCAAAAGATCGTCATAATTTTAAGCAGAACCTTCTTCGGGCACCGCATCTGGGGTTTCAACCTCCTCATCCATAGGATCAATGGTAATGTTGAACCAGCCGTAGAGCATGGAAACAATCGGCGAGATCCAGCAAAAGAAATTGAACGGCAGATAAGCGATGGTCGGCACCCCCAGGGTGGCGGTCATATAAGCACCGCCCGAGTTCCAGGGGACCAGATTGGCGGTAACCGTAGCACTGTCCTCAACGGCCCGTGACAGGTTTTTGGGATGCAGGCCCTTGTCCGTGTAAGACTGGGCGTACATCTTGCTGGTCATCACGATGGACATGTACTGATCGCAAAGGATCAGATTTGATCCGATAGCGGTCAGGATGGTGGCCGTAATCAGCGAACCGGTGGATTGGGCCTTCTTTAGAATTACGGCGACCACAACGCGCAGCTGGTTGGTCTTTTCCATGATCCCACCGAACATCATCGCGCAGATAACCAGGGACACCGTGTACATCATGGATTCCAAACCGCCCTTTGTTAACAAGTTGTCGACGGCTTCCACCCCGGTATTGCTGGTGTAACCGCCATAGGCCGCGGAGAGTAGGCTGCCAAAATCATTCCCCTGGAAGACGGCGCCCAGAATACCGGCCGTCAGGATGCCAATCACAATACCGGGAACCGCCGGAATTCTTTTAAACGCCAGCACCATGACAATCGCAGGCGGAACCAGCAACAGCGGATTGACACTGAACTGGGCGTCGATACCGGAAAGGATCTGATTGACGCTCTCCAGGTTGGCCTGCCCGCCGCCGTAAAAAAAGCTAAGCAGAATCTCGATTACCAGGGTAATGGCATAGCTGACCCCGGTGGTGTAGCTCATATGCTTTATGTGCGTATAAAGATCGGTGCCCACCATGCCCGGCGCCATATTGGTCGTATCAGACAGGGGAGACATTTTGTCACCGAAATAGGCGCCGGAAAGCACCGCGCCGGCAACGAGAGGCAGCGGGAAGCCCAGCCCTTCGCCAACACCGATCAGGGCGATGCCAATGGTTCCTGCGGTTCCCCAGGAAGAACCGGTGGCCAGAGAGGTAATCGAACAAATGATCAAGGTGGCCGGCAGAAATATGGACGGATGCAGTATTTTCAGACCGTAGTAAAGCAGGGTGGGTACCACGCCGCTCAAGATCCACACCCCGATCAGAATGCCGATAATTAGTAAGATCACAATAGCCTGGAGCGAATTGGTGATGCCGTTGAGCATGCCGGTTTCAATGTCTTTCCAGCTGAAACCGGCCCGCAAACCGATGATCGCCGCCACGAAAACGCCGAGCAGAATGGGAACATGGGCGTCTGTTTCAAATTTCAAAATGGCCAGGCTGATAAAAATTATCAAACCTAGTATCGAAACCAGGGATTCCCAGACATACGGATCACGTTTTTCACGTTTTGTTGCCATCTTTGCTCTCCTTTATTGCTTGGGGTGCAATCTATTTCTTAACTGAACCGCTTTTGATTAACATGACCGGGACGTTCGATAGTCGGGACACTTTTTCCGCGACCGCGCCAAACATTACTTTCTGCAAGGTGGTCCCGGTGCCCATGATAATGAGATCAATGTTTTCAGATTCCACGTATTGCATAATCTGTTTGTAATTGGTCCCTGAGATGACATCGGCTTTTCCGATCCGGACATCCTTGAAATGGCGCTTGATAAAATTATCGAGCTTTTGTCTGGCCTGCGCCATCACCTGGCTTTCAAAGTCACTGGCAATGCGTTTGAAATCAGGTTCCGGTGGATCGACAACATAGGTATCCACGAACCAGTCAAATCGGCGCAGGACGTGCAGCAGGTGCACTTCGGCATCAAACTGCTTGGCCATGGTGACCACATACGGGGCCACGACAGGAGACACACTCGTCAGTGCTATTGGGTAGAGAATCTTTTTGAAACCTTCCATAGGCCACTCCTTTTGCTGTAGGTTGCGAAGTTATGTAAATTCAGCCGTGCGTTGGTTAACAATTTGACGGAATAGTAGAATCCATCTCAAAAAACGGATTTTGGTACAAGATCAAGGCGGCCGCGAATATCAACCCGGAGGAATACTATAGTATTTCGAGGACTTGATATGAGCGCCCAACGCCGAGTTTGGACCAAAAGACTTTTTTGAGACGGGTTCTAATTTAAAGCGTCAATCCTTTCTTGCACGACAATACCTTTGGTCTGCAAACGTTCGAGAAAACGCTGACAGGGGACATCGACAGCCGGTGAAAGAACACCCTTTGGGGTAATTTCACCATTTACGATCATCTCGGCAATGATACAGGCCGGGTAGGCCACCCCTATATTCATCGCCATCAGACCGGTAGACAGATCTCTTTCGATCAGGAGCGAGCAGGTCATTCTTTGGCGGTCGCCGTTCTTCAGCCCCTCGATCACGTTCACCATGACGGCCAGATCTTTCTCTTCGTCTTTGTACTGCAGCTGCGGCGCCAGGATTGTGGCCACAATTTCAAATGGGGACACTTCATGGGGCATCCCCTTGATCGGCACGTGGCTTAGAAATCCCAGCTCTTTAAGCGGACGCCAGAAATCGCACCAGCCGGGCCAGCGCAGGGTATACCGACCGGTTTCTTGCAATGATTTGGTAATGTCCAACAATTCGGCATAATGAACCGCATCGCCATTGGGAATCGCTTCCAGAGGACCTAACCCTGGGAATTCGATCTGGTGAATAAAGGTATTGTCGTGCTGTGCTTCCGCTGGGATGTGAATTTTCTCTGAAGCGGCAATAAGCGTTGCATCTCGCTTCTGACTGTTCAGGACCGCCTCGATGTTCCAGCTGATTTTGTAATTGAGGGGGTTGTCGCAAGCCGCTTTCTCCGGAATTCCGCCGCAATAGGAGTTGAGTTTGTGAACCGTGTCGAAGTAGTCGCGGGCATACTTGCAAAGGACAAGGTCGATTCCCGGATCGAGGCCGCACTCGGGGATGATGGCGATGTTCTTTTCTCTGGCAGGTCCGTCGAGATCCAGAATGTCGTAGGGGTAGTTGGTGTTGATGAGGGGAAGGCCATTTTTAATTGCAGCTTCGGCGACCGGCCGCACACACTGGGGAGGTAGAAAATCGAGAACAACATCGAAGCTGTCCTCCATAACCGCCGCCAGCGCGTTCGGGTTCGTGGCATCCAGATAGACGGTTTGAATCTTATCCTTAGGGATAAATTCGAATGCATCTAAAAGATCAGGCTGGAGATCCGCACACGTGACGCGGCTTACCTTTTCATTTCTGGATAGATCATACATGGCGGCTCTCCCCTGTCCGCCGCAACCCCCTAATACCAGCACTTGCATGATCATAGAACTCCATTAGGTTCGGTCTATCCAAAAGGACGTTCTCAGATAGGTCCCAATCCTGTCATCAGGCCAACAGGGCTTCCAACTCTTCCGCCGTACGATTCGCAAGCCCCAATGTTTCCGGTGTGCGCCGGGCTTCAGCCACATAGTCGCGGTTCATGAGCACAGATACCAGTTCGATAATCGCCGACATGGTCGGTGTGGCCACCCCGATCTGCTCACCAAGTCTTTGCAGAAAAACCAGACCATACCCCACGTCTTCGTTAAAATATCTATGATCCAGTTTACTCTGGGCTTTGACCCCGGCAAATCCGGGTGCCGTATTAAATCCTACATCATAGGTTGCTTCGGTCATGTAGCCCTGGATTACGCCCAATTCCGGATCGGGAAGAACCTGAATGCCCAATTTTTTTCCGATCGCAATCCGTTCTCTATCAACCGCTTCAACGAGCCGGCCGACCGCCGGCGTCACGCCCTGGTGATAAAAGTCGAAATCTCCCCGGGTGCCTTCTATGAGAGCGACATTCATTAGCGTAATCGCGGGATGGATGACTGGATTGCCGTTTTGCAAGCTGGTCTGGAGGATATTTTTGGCCGCGCTCATGGCCGGATAGACATCGCGCACCAGAGCCAACACAGATTCGGTTTTTTCTGCAGGGACCGCCGCAAGAAGCAACCCGCCCTTGAGTTTGTTGAAAATCCTGATGAGCCCGGGTTCCACCAGACGTACTGCATATGGCAGTGTCGATGTCTCGGCAACGACAATGTTCGTATCACGAAGATCAAGACCGGCGCCGTTTTTAAATTCAATACTGCCGCCGCATGAGCTCGGGTTGACAATCACGACCTGCCCTGCTTTGAGGTAGGGTTTGCAGGCTTCGGCAAAGGGCTGCGTGCTGTAGGCCGGACCAACGGCATAGATGATGTCCGCCCCATCGAGGGTCTTTTCTATATCGTGTCCGGCATAGACCACCGGCTGAAAGCCTGCGAGTACCCCTTCGCAGTGAATGCCGCCGTTTTTTTTAACAACCTGGATACTCGCCGGGAATTTTTCAAAATCGAACAACCTGACCCGATGGCCATGGGCCGCACAGTCGAAGGCAACGGCACAGCCGCCGTTTCCCGCACCCAAAACAGCAATATTCATATGGTTATACTCCTGATTCCTCGGGCTAAGCGCGGATGCAAAAACCTGATCAATGCGTTAATATCGAGCTTAAAAAGAATTTACCTCTATCCGTTTGCGGATTGGTGAAAAAATCGTTGGGCGGCGCAACCTCTACTATCTGGCCTTCATCCATGAATACGACCCGGTTGGCCACTTCGCGGGCAAATCCCATCTCGTGGGTTACCACCATCATGGTCATGCCCTCTTTCGCGAGGCTTTTCATGACATCCAGCACTTCGCCGATCATTTCAGGATCCAGGGCAGAGGTCGGTTCATCAAAAAGCATAATTTTGGGCTGCATACACAACCCCCGGGCAATGGCCACCCGCTGCTGCTGCCCGCCTGAAAGTTGCGCCGGATAGTGATCGATCCGATCTTCCAAACCCACCCGAGTGAGCATCTCCCGCCCAAGTTTTTCAGCATCCTCCTTTTTCATTTTTCTGACTTTGATGGGCGCGATGGTTGTGTTCTGCAGCGCCGTCATGTGCGGGTAGAGGTTGAAGGATTGAAAAACAAATCCGATGTCGGCCCGAATCTTGGTCATGTTGATTTTTTTATCGTGGACCGCCATCTCATCAACGATGAGTTCGCCTTCCTGGATCGGCTCCAGGCGGTTGATACAGCGAATTAGGGTGCTTTTGCCGGATCCGCTCGGGCCGCAGACCACCACCACTTCGCCCTGGGCGACATCTATGTTGATGTCTTTCAGCACATGCAGATCATCAAACCATTTGTTTACGCTTTTAAAAGAGATCATAGACTCATTCCCCTAATAATTTGCCGGTCTTTAAACAGCCGCTTTGGGAGCTGAATTTTAAAGCCTTGTACTTACAACCGTCATCCGCTTTTCCAGGAAGCTCGACAGATTGATGAGCGGATAGCAAATGGCAAAATACAAAAGTCCCACCAGGCCGAACACCATCAGGCCCTCCGGAATACGCTGAACCGTCAGCCACCCGACCCGGGTTATGTCAACCACACCGATGGCCGAGACAACAGAAGAATCCTTCACCAGGAGTACATACTGGCCGACCAAAGGCGGTAAAATGGTCCGCATCGCCTGGGGCAAAATGATGTGACGAAGTTGATGATAGCCAGACAGGCCTGAGGCGGTGGCCGCTTCTCTTTGCCCGGTTGGAACCGCCAGTATGCCGCCGGCCACGATTTCACAGATGAAACTGGCCGCCAGGTTGGTAAGGGCAATGACGGCTGCCGGAAACGCTTCCAGCTCAATTCCGATACTCGGCAGAATGAAAAAGATGATAAACACCTGAACCAGGAAGGGTGTGCCGCGAATGAGATCCACCCAAATCCCAATGATCAGTTTCACGAACGTGTTCCCGCTGGTTCGCAGGATGCCGCAAATAAAGCCGATAATCGTCCCGAAGATCAAGCTCAGTCCGGAAACCGCCACGGTCATCCAGACCCCTTTGAGGAAAAAGGGCAGGCTGTTCACCAGTTCGTTAAAGTAGAAACCCCACATGATTTATCCCTCGCGTCTCAATGTGTTTCCTGAAAGATCAGGCGTTTTTCAGACCACCTGGAGAAGACTTTGAGCATGTAATAAATTAGCAGGTAAAACGCCGCGGTGGTCAAAAATCCCTCGGTGGGCATGAAACGGTCAGAGGTCAACATCTGACCGGCCCGGGTCAGCTCCATGATTGAGATCAACGAAAGCAGCGAGGAATCCTTGACGAGAACGATGGCCTGCCCCAGCATGGGGCGAACGGTCATGCCGAGCGCCTGCGGCAAAATGATATGGCGCATGCGCTGAAAATAACTCAGTCCGGAAGAGATGCCGGCTTCGATCTGGCCGTATGAAATGGCCTGGATGCCCGCCCTGATTATCTCGGCATAGTAGGCGCCACTGTTCAAGGTAAGTGCGATCACGCCGGTGACCCATTCCGGCATCATGATGCCCAGCGAGGGCAGACCGAAATAGAAAAAGTAAAGCTGGGCCAGTAATGGCGTGGAGCGGATGCTTTCGATGTAGATGCCGGCCATGCGCTTGAGGACCCAGGATTGGCTGAGTCGCATGGCGCAGGCGATGATGCCTACCAGGATCGCTCCAAGTAATGACAGGGCTGATAGCCATAGGGTTGCCGCAAAGCATTGCATGTAGAGCGGCATGTATTCGAGGATGACTCTAAAATTCAAGGCTTCTAGCATGTTTGTAACCCGTAGTTTTATAGTAAGGGTTCGATTCTCATGGTGGTGAGCCGTTTGTCCGGCTCACCCCATATAAAAATCATATTCGCGCTAGGCCCGGTATGGATTAATGCTTTTCCTTCCACTTCAAGGAATTGACCCAGTAATCCAGATTCGCATCAAGACGCCCATCCAGTTTGGTGTGCAGGAAAAATAGGTTGAGCCAGTTGAGCAGGTCTGGTGAATCATACCTTACGGCAAAGGACAACGGAGAGTTCGAAAGCTGGCCTTCCAGGATGCGAACACTGTTGGGCGGGAAGGATGCTGCCTGGCCCCGGACGGCGGAACCGTCGTTCACGCCGGCATCGGTATGTCCTGCCAACACCGCATTGATCAGGAGGGGTCCGCCGCCTTTGTATGTTTTCAGTTTGGCACCGGGAAATGCTTTTTTGGCATCGTTTTCACCGGTTGAGCCCAAAAGTACGGCCAACTTTGTCCCGGCCTTGATGTCTTCCAGTTTCTTGATAGGGCTGTTCTGTTTCACGAACACCACACTGCCGGTATACATGTATGGATCGGCAAATGAGATTTTCATGGCCCTTTTCAAGGTCGGGGTCATGTCGGCTGCCAGCATGTCGGCCTTTTTGGAGAGCAGCGCAGGAATAAGGCCGTCCCAGTCGTAATTCAGAAATTTGACCTTCACCCCCATCTCCTTGGCGATCATTTTGCACAATTCGACAGAACTACCGGTCCGTTTACCATTTTTATCCACAAAGCTGAAAGGCGCGCCCTGGGTCTGGCAGGCGATGCGGAGTTCTCCGCGCTTGGCGATATCGTCAAGGGTTCCCGCCGAGGCAGTTGTCAGGAAACCGAATACAACCGCCAGTGATACCAATACCGATAATAGTCTTAACTTTTTCATCATATTCCTCCTCTTTCCCCTCTTGTTGGTATTTGAAACGTTCTCGGTTAACTGCTTAAACTCGACCCTTTTTTTCCTTAGATCTTTTCCACCCCTTCCGGCAGGCATACCCAGTTGTGTCTTGCTTTCATCACCAGAAAGGTTTCACTTCTGACCACATTGCCGATGGAGAGAATTGTTTCTGTCGTAAATTTATATAGTTCCTCTTGGCCACCCACACAGACAACCTCGGCAATGATATCGTAACGCCCGGCCACCACGCCGGCCCAGACAACGTTCGACAGATCCGAGATCTTTTCCAATATCTGGTCCAATTTTCCTCTGGATTGGACATTCATGGCTACCAACGCCGTTATCATTTCGTGATGTTTGCTGGGGTTTATCAGGCCGGAAACCTTGAATATGCCGTTATCTTCAAGGTCCTTGATGCGGTAGCGGACGGTCGGAGCTGTGATCTTGAGTTTTTTGGCCAATTCGCCGGTCGGCATGCGGCCATTTTCGGTTAAGAGGCGAATGATCTCATAGTCAAGCGTATCTAGCTCTTTCTTATCCATCACGCCCTCTTTTTTCTTATTGCAATATTTATTGAATCACTTATATCTAATTAAAATAAAAATCAACAAATAAGTTTGTTATTAGAATATTATTTCAATATTCATTTTCCATAACGAAACCATGGTCTATAAAGTCCAGAATTCGATAACCTTTCATGTTTGAGCGCATTGGGGGACGGCAACGACTGAATTTTCATTCTGCCGGCGGCTGCCATTTGACATCTACCGTGAATAATGGTGGGATTTTACCGCTGTCAAACCCGGGGACTATTTAAATGCCCCCAACTGGTCGAAATAAAACGACTGTTTCAGATGATGCCAGTCGGCTGACAATGAGGAGGGTGGCATGCTTTTAGAAAATTTACCGCGATTTCATTTGGCTGAGTTCCCAACACCCATCCACTCTCTGGCGTCATTTTCCAAAGCCTGCAACGGGCCGGCAATATTTATGAAAAGAGATGATAGCACGTCCCTGGGCATGGGCGGCAACAAGATCCGCAAGCTGGAATTTCTCGTTGGGGAGGCCCTGAGCCAGGAAAAAGACACCCTGGTGACCGCTGGGGGGCTGCAGTCTAACCACTGCCGTCTGACCGCTGCCGCGGCAAGGAAAGCAGGCCTGTCTTGCGACCTGGTCTTAAATGGTGAAAAGCCGGAGAGGTCCAGCGGCAACCTCCTCTTGGATAAAATATTCGGGGCCGATATACATTTTTGCGATAGAAAAGAGCGGGACCGAAAGTTAAACTCGGTTGCCGATGCGTTGGAAGCAAATGGCCGAAATCCTTATGTCATCCCGGTGGGTGGGTCCAACAGCACAGGTGCTACGGGGTATGTCAATGCGATGTTTGAACTCGAGACCCAGTTAAGAAACATGCAACTCCAGCTGGATGCGATCGTGTTTGCCACAAGCTCTGGAGGAACCCAGGCGGGCCTGGCATTAGGCGCAAAGATCATAGATTTCACAGGGGAGGTCCTTGGCATCAGCATCGATCAAACGAAAACCGGGGATGAGCCATTCCCACCAATTTTAGCAGATCTGGCCAATGCCACCGCCCGCAAAATCGGCGCACCAATTGAATTGCATGCAGATGATTTTGCCCTAAATTGTGATTACCTGGGCGCCGGTTATGCAATCCCGGGAGATATGGAGTTCAAGGCCATTAGGGACCTTGCACGTCATGAAGGTATCCTCTTGGGGCCTGTTTATACCGCCCGCGCAATGGGGGGACTGACCGACCTGATAAAAAAAGGATACTTCACACAGGATCAGACCGTATTATTCTGGCATACGGGCGGTGCCCCGGAGTTGTTTGCATGGACCACTCAACTGCAAGCTGTATGAGCCGAAAGCTGGTGTGAAAGGCTGTATTGCGCCCATATCGCAAGGAAAAAAATTTGCCGGTATCCATGACTATTCAAAAGTTTAGGGAAATTGCAGAAATCCGCATTTGCCCGGCGGGTCAACGAGATGCCGCATTTTAGCCGATTGTCGGCTTTCGGTGAGCCCTGTACCCTACAACATGTCAGGCATGAAATTCGATTGGGTTAAATTATAGAGCCGGCCACAACCTCGACGATGCTCTTGACCGCGATGTCCAGGTCATAGGTTTTGCCAATATCGCGGATTTGATTTTTACAGTTGAAACAACCCGTTATAACTATTTTAGCCCCAGTGGCCCTGATCTGTTCGGCTTTAACCTTTCCCATCCTCTGCCGGATCCCCCCCAAACTACCGGTTGACGCCAGCCCGCCGCCGCCGCCGCAACAGTAATTGTGGACACCGCTGGGGGTCATTTCCACAAATTCGTTGGTCAGGGCTTTGATCACATTGCGGGGTTCTTCAATAACCCCACCGCGGCGTCCAATATTGCAGGGATCATGGAAGGTGATGGGCCCCTCGAAACGGTCCTTTTCCAGCACCAGGCGTTTGTCTTTTATATATTGATCAATCAATTCCACCAGCGTGTAAATTTTAAAATCGAAACGGACCCCCATGATCTTTTCCATTTCATAGTTTAAAACCCGATAGCCATGTCCGCAGGGTGCCAGGGTAAGACACTTTGCATTCAGAATCTCCCGGGCCCTGAGCGTGCTGTGGGAGATGGTGTAAGCGTTTTCTTTGCTGCCCTGATAAAAGGCATAGTTGACGGTATCGAAATCATGGGTTGACAGGGTATAATCTTCACCGGCGGCGGTCAGAATCTTGAGTTCATCCATCAGCAGAAACGGCAGGTCCCTTAAGGTCAAGGGGTGGGGGATGTAGAGAACTTCGGGGTTCTCCTTGTTGATGGGAATAGAAAAGCCCGCCCCCATGTCATCCTCCATCTCTTCGGCCAACCACTCCACGGTTTCAATGAATTCCTCATCGGAAAGCCCCAAATAGTTACCGATTTCAAGCGTGGTGTTGACCGGGTCGACCAGCCCGGATGGTAGTTTTCCCAGGCCAAAAAGTAGGGCCCGGGCCACATACATGATTTCTCCGGTATTGATGCCCATGGGGCAACTCAGGGCACAGTTGCCACACAGGGTACAGTTTTCGAAAGCGGCCTTGTATAGCTTCTCAAATTTGGGGTTGGCCAGGGGGTCGCCGGGCTTCACAAAACCCAGTTTGGATCTGAGGGGATGAAAATACTCCACAATGACTTTTTCCAACTGCTTGGCTCGATTGGCGGGAATATGATCAGGGTCTTTTTCACTACAGTAGTAGTGGCACGCTTCCGCACAGGCCCCGCAATTGACACAGGCATTGAGCATGGCAAAAAATCGGGTACTGGTGTACGTATCGAAAATACGCCTTAATCTGGCAATGTATTGTGCGGCGCTCAATTCGTTGCCATCCGGTGCTGGGGCATCATTGACTTCCGTTTCAGTTGACATGGTGTCCATTCCTTACCAATCATTGGCTGTGGCACTGGCCACAGGTCGTGGGTCCTGTTTTCTGGCCGGCCTTGATCATCCGCCGGTGGCAGCCGGTGCAGCTTTCGTGCGCAGCTTCCCTTAGCCCGGGTGTATCAGCGACTGCCTGAGCGGCATGGCACTCGTGACAGGCCGCTTCCTCATCTTCAACATAAGCCAGTTGGCCTGTTGCCGTGTCCATGACATGATGGCAACGGGCACATCCCCCGTTATCGAAAGCTTCTTCATGGCGGGTGTGGTCAAAAGCCGGCGAGGGCCTGGCTTTGTCGGCAAAGATATACGGCACCGGATTTCGGGCGGTATCTTTTTCGGCAGATAAGACCACCTGCCAGCCAAGCCCCCCTATAAGGCAAATCAAATAGATGGTTGCTCTGGTCAACTTGTTTTTTATCATAGGTTTCCTCACCAGCACCAAATCAGCTTGGCAGATTACCAGTCATTCGTTTTTAAAGGTTCCCCGAAATCTTCGCCCAAATAGTATCTGGAAAATGGGTAGACAACCATGTGGAACAGCCTTGAAAAGGGAATCATGACAATCAATATCTCACTGCAGATGATGTGGGCAATGAGCATTGGGCGGTAGGGGCCCACTTGATGAAATGCCAGGAACCCGGTTAAAAACGAGCTGAAAATAACACCGAGAATAAGATAATCCGATGGTTGGCTGACTTGCCGGATTTCCGGGATGGTCACTCTTCTGATTAAAAAGTAAATGCAGGCAAACAACACAAACAGCGTCAGTACATCGGCCAGACCATCCGGGATACTGCGCCAGAACACCCCGTAAGATTCAAACCACAGAACGATATGGGCCAACAGGAACAGAGGCACCAGCAGAACACCCAAATGGAAAACAACCGTGATAAGGGTAAACAGCGGCCGTTGGCGCATATAGCGGGTGGCGAAGGGCGCAACCCCCAGAACCATGGCTTTTATTCCATTGGCCAGGCTCCTGCCCGGATAGAGCATTTTAGGGTTGGTCCCCTTCCAGTAAAAGCGAAGCAAACGAAAGCAAAGACCCAGAAGGCATACTGAAAAGGCTAAATAGGCCAGCGGTCCGCGTACGAATTCATAATAATCCACTTTGTCATCCCCTTTGTTTTCAACCCGGTGCCTTTTTCACGGGTTGGGTGAATCGGCTTTAGGGTGCGGCAAACGATGTCTTGGCAGACGAATCCGCATGATTGACCCCTTTCTGGGTGTTGAAGACAAATCAATCATGCCCCCGTGCTCCTGGACTGCCTTTTTGGTCATCAGCAATCCAAGTCCAGTCCCGTTTAGGCCCTTGGTGGTAAAAAACCGCGAGAACACTTTTTTCTTCACCTCGTAATCCATGCCGATGCCATTGTCCTCCACTTCGAAGACGATGGCGCCTTCTTCTTCAAAGGTCCTTACAATCACCGCGTGCGTGTCTTTCGAAGAGTCTTCGAGGCAGGCATCAATCGCATTGTCTACCAGGTTGGAGAGGCATTCATAAAGAATGTCATAATCCAGCGGTGCCGGGGCCATATCCTCAACGAGCTCGTAGGCGAAGTCGATTCCTTTTTCCTCGGCCTTGACGGCAAAGACCTCGATGACTTCTCCGACGATAACCACGGGGTTGATGACGGCGGGCGACAAGGTCGCTTGTTTGGCAAAATTGAGAAACGCCTTGACGGTTTTCGCCATGCGGTCCGAGTTTCGGTCGATGGTTTCCATGCCCTTTTGGATTCTTTCGAGGCTACCGTTCTTAAAGCCTGAATTGAGCATGTATAAACCGCCATCCAGGGCGTTGATTAGGTTTTTGAGACCGTGGGCCAGTCCCGCCACGGTCTGTCCCACAGCTGCAAAGCGTTCCGATTCGAGCTTCTCCTTCTCAAGCGTTTTGATCTCCCTCAGGTCCTGAATTGAAAAGGCCATGCCCATATCCCGATCATCATGCTGCAGCCGCGACCCCACCAGGCGAACGGGAACGGCCCGGCCATCGATGGTACGCACCTCCGTCTCCGGCAGATAGACACTCTTGGTTGCATCGGACACCAAAGCGAGAAATCCCTTGGGCATCATGGTGGCGACCTCTTCACGTGAAATGACGCGGTTCTCTCCTACTCTGAAGAGTTTCCGGGCGGCCGGGTTGAAGAGGGTTACCTTGCCTTTTGCATCGAGGGCAAAGATGCCGTCCATGGAAGTGTCGATGAGCGCCTCGAAATAGTGATTGGCGATCTGCAAACCGGTTTCGAGCTTCCGGGTCTGGGTCACATCGACAGCCAGCTCCATGACCGTATCGAAGGTACCGTCATCGCGCTTTAAAGGAACGGTAATCACGTGTATGTGCAGGGTCTGGCCGGAGCGTGAATGCCACACATGATGTCCGGCGTGTTGCCGCCCATCCTCAAAGGTCTGCGCTGCGGTGCACTCGTCGCAGCGATTTTTCCTGCCCTTCAGTGTTTGGTAACAGGGCTTTCCCTCGATCTGCCCGATCATTTTGCGGGCGCGCTCGTTGGCCCGCACGATATTGTAGTCCCTGTCGATGATGATAATATTACACGGCACTTGGTCGAAAAGTAGCTCGAATTCCCGTCGTATCCGCTCGCAATCTTCCATGTCGCGGTTTCCAGTATCGACCTTTCCCTCAGTTGCACCCGTTGCTTCGCACATGTCCACTATCTCCCGCCCAATTTTCAATAAACTATTTAGACTTATATATTAGCCAGTTAAGCCTGTCTACCATCAAATATACCTTGGAATCCACAAATATATACTTAAATAGTAGGATTTTTTTCTTGACAAAATGAACCCCACCATCTATTTCACACCTAACTAATATAGATTATATCGCTCAGTTTAACAAGCATACACCTTATGAAACTTACCGCAAGAGTTCGATACGCAACTCGATTCATCATGGAACTTGCCTTCAACTCCGACGATACCACCGTCAAGACCAGCGAAGTCTCGATGCGCCAAGGCATCCCCATGAAGTACCTCGAGCAGCTCATGCGGCCGTTGAAAGAAGGCAACATCATCGACAGTGTGAGGGGTCCAAAGGGCGGCTACATACTGGTGAGAAGCTTGGACGACATCACCCTGGGCGAAATCGCCAGGATATTCGAAGGCCCCCCGGAATCCGTTGAACAGGTGACTGACACCGCTGAAAACACAGATCGTCAGGATTACGAAATCCGGAAGGCCTGGCAAGCGGCGAATCAGGCACTCTACGAAAAACTGGATGAAATCAGCATTAACAATCTCATTGACTGCGCGCGCAAGTAGGAACGTCAGGAGGGCGGAAATGCATAGTAAGTATTTGGAATCATATAGGATTTTCTTAATTTAACCATTTAATCATTAACCTACCAAGGAGGCATAAATGAAAAAGATTCTCATCCTAGGATCAGGCGCGGGCGGAACCATCTGCGCCGTCAAGCTGCGGCACGAGTTGGATCCCCTCGAATGGCAGATCACGATTGTCGACGAAGACGAAATGCACCATTATCAGCCGGGCTGGCTGTTTATTCCTTTTGGGATCTATACGGCCGAGGACTGCATGAAACCGAAACGGGAATTTATCCCCAAGGGTGTAAATTTCGTTCACGACACCATTGTCGGCGTCAATCCCGACAAGCGCGAAGTCGAGTGTCAAAACGGGAGCTACACTTACGACTATCTGATCATCGCAACGGGCTGTCGCATTGCCCCGGAAGAGGTTGAAGGCCTCGAAGACTGGAAGCCGGACCCCAATGCCAATGAGCACACCTTCTTTACGCTCGAAAGTGCAATGGCGCTACATAAAAAGATGAAATACTTCAAGAAGGGCAGACTTGTGTTCAACATTGCCGAAATGCCCCACAAGTGCCCGGTGGTGCCCATGGAATTTATTTTCATGGCCGATTGGTTCTATGGGGTAAACGGTGTCCGCGACGACGTTACCATAGAATTCGTCACCCCCAATACCGGCATCTTCACCAAACCCATCGCCACCAAGGTATTGAGCGTCGCCGCCGAGGAAAAAGAGATCTTGGTAACGCCCAATTTCGACCTCACCGAAGTCAATACTGAAGAGGGGTATCTGGAATCCGCCAAGGGCGACCGGGTCGACTACGACCTGCTGATATCCACCATGCCCAATCTCGGTGCCGAATACGTCGAGACATCCGGCATGGGCGACGGCATGGGCTATGTCTTTACCGACCATCACACCCTGAAAGCGGAAAAATACGACAACATCTACGTGGTGGGCGATGCCACCAACGTGCCGACGTCCAAGGCCGGGTCCGTGGCCCATTACGAGGCTGAAATCGTTGTTGAAAACATTATCCTCGAAATTGACGGGCAGGAACCCAAGCCTGCGTTTGACGGGCACTCGACCTGCTTCATCGTTTCGGGCTACGAAAAAGCCTATCTTTTCGACTTCAACTACAAAACAGAGCCACTGCCGGGCAAATTCCCCTTCCCGGGTCTAGGGCCTTTTGACCTGGTCGGCGAAAGCTATGTCAACTACTGGGGCAAGATGATGTTCAAATGGGTTTATTGGAATCTCCTGCTCTCCGGAAATGAGTTGCCTCTGGAGCCTCAGATGAACATGGCCGGTAAGAGTTGGCCGCGGAGCGAAGCTGCATAGGAGGCGGTCATGACAAATGAAGAATTGATCTTACAAAAGATCGAAAATCTCGAGACGCAGTTAGAACCTCTTCTGAAAACCGCGCGTGACATGAATGAGCTCAAAGAAGATGTGATGCCGCTGACAAACACAGCTGTCAGGGTGCTCATCGAAGAACTGCAGGAGATCGAGTCCGGTTTTCAGTTGGAAGATCTGATTTACCTGGCCAAGGAAGCGGCGCGCAATATCAGCAACTTCACCTTTGCCATCAAACAGATGTCAAATATCATTGATTTCGTCAATGACCTTGAACCGTTAATGAAGTCGGCTGTTCCGCAAATAATCGAATACCTGGATCAACTGGAACGACGCGGCGTGTTCCGCATCCTTGCGGCCATGGTGGATGTCCGTGCGAAAGTGGCCGCCACTTACAATGCCGAGGACATCGATCAGATCGGCGACAGCATGGTGGCCTTGTTAGGCCTGGCCAAAAAGGTATCCGATCCCAAGGCACTAGAATTTCTCGAGAAAACCGCGGCACTGCCCTCCCAGGTGGATCTTGAAAACTGTAAGCCGGTGGGAGCCTGGGGCCTCATGTCGGCCGGCTTCAATTCTGAGATCCAGCAGGGACTGGGCCTGGCGTTGGAACTCACCAAAGCGCTTGGCCGTATTAAGGATAACGGCAACGGTACCGGTGCCGCCGGAGAACCCCAGCAGATCGAGGAACAAAGTGCTTAACGTGCATTGAACGCTAACCTGATTTTCGTTTGATAGAATTGATATGTGTACATCGGCCTGCTGGGCATCGACTACTAACGCCCCCGTGGAAACAGGCGGTGGTCCAACATGACCACCGCCTCTCCATTGGATTTCGACTGAAGGAGACATTGCATGGCAAAAGCATCGGAAAAAAGAATATTGGTTGTGGACGATGAGCCGGATGTCCGTAATTTTCTCGCAACTTGTATTGAGGATGCCGGCTTTCAAGTGAGTACCGCCGTGGATGGCCAGGATGCCCTGGACAAGGTGTTTGCCAATCCTCCCGACCTCATGACCCTGGACATGGTCATGCCGAAAAAGTCAGGGATCAAGGTGCTGCGTGAATTGCGCGCGGAAGAGCGGTTCAAAGAGTTGCCGGTTATTGTTATTACCGCGCACGCCAATACAGACCTCGGTAGTGACGACATCAAAATGGCCAGCGCTTTCGCATCCGGGCTGCGTCCCCGCTATACGCTCGAAAAACCGGTAACGCCGGAAAAGATCGTCACTGCCATTAGCGAAATCCTCGATGTTGAAGTGACCCAGCCGGCTGCTTTTGAAACGGCCGCTGAAAGGGCCGATATCGTCAAGCTGGTCAGTTCTACCGATAAGCAGACCCTTCAAAAGATCAAGGACATGCTGGCCTCGAAATAAAACTGGCACGCCATGCGGAATCTGCTGAAAATAGCCGCGCAAAGCAAGCGGCAAAAGGTGCCGACGCTCAAGCCCAACAGACTCGGTGCAGAGAAGCGCAAGCTTGCCGAAAAAGGTCTGTGTATCGAATGCGGCGAACAGCCGGCAACACAAGACAGTTATGTGTGCAATGCCTGCCTGGGCAGTACTTCTTTGGAAGACATCAGGGAAGAAATCGGTGGGTTGAGGAAAAAAATCCTGAAAAAGTAGACGCCCTCCAAAACACCGTCGACCGGTCCCCAAAACGGTACCGCCGGATGCGGCACGCTAGCATTTTGAGGGCACTGCCGGTTGGAATCTGGAAAACACAGTAAAGGACCACCATGGCAAATCAGTATCTCGCCGGAATCCATAGCTTCATTAACCGCCGCATCGAAGACCTCAATGCAAAGTTGTCAAGCGCCGCCGTTGCCGGCGACAATTGCCGCAAGCGCTATTTGGAAGGTCAACTGGAAGAGTTTTATGCAGCCAGGCGATTTCTCTCCAGCAGGTATGATCTGCCGACGCAGACCTACTACTAGAGGCTATCAAAGCATGGTTCTAGAGTTATAATCAGCCAAATAAACATTGATAGAGTTGAGCATGTCGCACAATTATCTTTTTGATATTTATACTTACCTTGATACGCGGTTAAATGCGACGACCGCGACGCCGGAAATCCTTGGGCTCGAAGAAGAACAGCAGGCGTTTGCAAAAGGAAGGCGCGACGCACTCGCGGCGTTGCAAGGATACCTTGACGGGAATCTGCACTGCAAACTGCCCCGTCGCCTCCAGAAGAAGGCAACGGCCTATATGACGGCCTCTAGAAATAGAAATTAAGGTGTCCCCGCCGCCGCAGAGCATGCGGATGGATCTGGTGATGATTCTAAAAGGGACCTTGAAAAGGCATCCCATTCTGTGCGTCGGCCTTAGCAGCAGCCCGGTTTCTTCTCTCAGATGGGCGAGATATCGAGCGGCGCACATTCCGGGGTCGCATCGCAGAGCAAGTCGGCCACGCTAATGGCGTCCAGTTTCTCGTAAAGGGCGTCGGTGGCCTGTTTCCAGGCCAACCTGACTCTACAGTCGACGGCCCGTTGGCAAGATTCGGGGGAACTGATACACTCCACAAGCTCGTATGGCTTTTCAAACAGTCTAACCAGGAATCCCAGGGTGACCTCCTCGGGAGCCTTGGCCAGGATGTGCCCTCCTTTAGCCCCCCTCACGCTGGTGATCAGACCCGCGCTTTTCAGGGTGCGGATCAATTGTTCCAGATATTTTACGGGAATGCCCTGCTGCTTGGATATGTCGCTGACCGTAACGGGTTTATTGTCGGTGTGCCGTGCGAGCTCGAGCAGAATCCGCGTACCGTATCGGCTTCTCGTCGATAGTTTCATAACGCTCTCCGGGAGGTGGATAGGATGCAGCCTTGTAAGGACTGCATTAAAACTGAAATCGACCTTGCCAGACTATGCATGCTGATCTTTTATCAGCCGACGGCACCCTGGACGAAAGATGCGCAACCCGAGCGCCTTTTCAGCCTATGTACCCAGTTAAAATAAAGAGATGGCCACCCACATGCTTTTTATATGACCATAACCAATATTCCCACCTATAGTCAACTCGCCGGTGTCGGGCCATGTCGAGTTTGCCGCCGAGGAGCGGGGTTTGACTCAAAATTACCAGGATTGAACGCCGCCTGATGCCGCTCACGGGCAAATAAAAACCCGGAACAATCTCGTTGTCCCGGGTTTTAAATTCTTTGTTAGGCAGGCACCTAATCAGGAATATTTACAGGCCTGCTCCCTTTTTCGACTGGTTTCCTTGACCGCGTCCTTGCACTTTTCAGCCGCCTCGCTATCGCCGGAATTTGTATCGCACTCGGCCATTTCGGCCTTTATTTTTTCTCTTTCGATGACACTGCAGTGGTGGTCATCGACAGTCTCATTTTCCTGTTTCATATCTTTTACCTCGCTAATAGCACTTTAAGGATTCATCCATTGTGTACACATAAAACATATTGAACAATTACAAATGCCTTGGTTCATACCAAACAAATTAACGATGATACCGGCAATGTCAATACAGGCCCAAGCATCCCACCAGACACGACGGGGCTTAACCGCCCTGACGCCGGGGGCATGCACCAGTGGAACAGCGTCATAGCCGTGTAAAGCAAGGCTCCCAGGCGATAGGCATCCTGCTTGCTTACCCGAAAGGGTTAAGGACGGTTGGGAGTTCCAGGACAGCGGCCTTGCACGCCAGCACAAAAAAAAGAACCAACCTTTTGCGAAGTTGGCTCTAAAAATTTGGCGTCCCCAAGGGGATTTGACCCCTTGTCGTCGGCGTGAAAGGCTGATGACAGAGTTTGGGCCAATCCTCGAAAATACTTTAGAGCTTTTTGGTTATTAGATTTAGACAGAATCGGCCGGGGTGGTTTTGGGGTGGTCTTAGGACATTTTTTTACCTTCTTCCAAGGATGACCACCCCACCCCCCCCTGGAATCATAGCTCCGATACATTAGAGATCAAAGTTTAGAGCCCGCGAGCGACAACTTCATTAGATAGGGTGTAAATCCTCCTAAGTATTAACGATCATAACCATTTTCCTTTGCATTTGTAAGACAGCTGAAGCCTGCGGATGAAGTCAGAGTTCTTGTTCTTATAGCACTAAAACCAATACTAAATGTCATGAATTATAAAGGCACAATTGGAAATCACAGTATTCTAACGTTTTGACATTACATAAAATTTATTATAGGGTCCAATTCATTACGGATCAGACTAATTTGTGACGATATGATTCAAGAAATAACAATAAAAAATTATAAATCATGCGAAAATCTAAGCCTTCAATTAAAGGAGCCAATTACTGCTTTAATTGGAAAAAATGCGGCTGGAAAAACGAACACCTTAAAGGCGATAGATTTTGCTTCAGTATGTTGTAGTAGGCCCTTCGACCCAAAAACTAACCCGGCAATATGTGATGGAGGTTTTGGGGCTACATTCAGGTTTAAAATTAAAGAAGCTGACTGCATCTACCAGTTCAGATTTTACGGAAAGAATGAAAGCTATATCAAAGATTCGTTAAAAATCGCTATTGAGGGCACGCCTGTTGAAGTGTTTAGAAAGCACTCAAAAACGGATCTTCGAGTTTATCGAAAGAAAAATTCGCTTAGGATTCCAACAGATTATTCGGGATTGGCGTTTTTGAGAGAAATTCTATTTAGTGATGATAAGCCAGATTTCGCCAAGAGGATATCTGAATATAACTACTATATATTTGAGATTCTAATCCAATTATTCACGGTTAAGTATTACAGTGCTTTTAATAAAATCAATTTAGACCTTATTGTATTTAAAGAAGAATTTACCAAGTGGGTAAATGACAAGAAGCCATTGGTAAAGGAAGATCTGGATACATTCCGATTCTTAGATTTCTATTACAACAAAAATGAGGCATATGAGGAGTTTAAATCTATTTTAATATCCCTTGGTTTGATACAGGATATTGAATGTAGCGAAATGGAAGTGAAAGGCAAACTGGGAACTAAAAAATTTGACGTAGTTTTAATAGAGTTCAAGGTAAATAATAGACTTTCAGGCTTCAGTGACCTGTCCGACGGAACTCAAAATTTGATAAGTGTATTGTTTCGTTTCTTTTCTGGTCCAAACTCTCTTTTCCTTATTGAAGAACTTGAAAACTCTGTCCACTGGGGGTTACTTAAAGGAGTCTTGTCAATTCTATCCGAGTATACTGATAGAAAAAAAATAATTATCACTACTCATTCGGAACAGATTTTAAATCATTTAGATCCAAATCAAATAATTTACATTTACAATGATGCAGGAAAAACAAAACGAAAATATATTAGAGGAAAAGCCCTTTCAAGAGTTAAAGCCTATCTAAATGACATTGGCCCATTCGGAGAATATCTGACTTCTGGATCATTAGAGAGCGATTTAGATGAGTAGAGTTGGTATCATTGCTGAAGATTCGTCTGATATTGACACTCTGAATGTATTACTGCGGAGAATTGTACCTACAAATTTCAAGTTGAAGAGGTACGACGCAAAAGGGTGCAGCAAGCTGACGAGAAAGTGTTGTGCAGTCTCAAAAGGTTGGGTTAGAGACAATACAACCCACATAATCATTTGCCGTGACTGTGATAAAAATGATTGTGCAGCTCTATATAGAGATCTTAGGTCTGAGGTATCTAGTATCGATAAACATGAGGAGCTAATTTGTATAGTAATCCCTATAGAAGAAATTGAGGCCTGGCTTATGGCTGATCATAAAGCCTTTAATAAAAGGTTTCTCAAGATGAACCTAAAAGCAATAAATAACCCAGAAAACGTTTCCAATCCAAAAGAATTTCTAAGTAGACAATCCAGGGGCAAAAACAGTAAGCCAAGATATGTTAACTCTATACATAATAAAGAATTAGCTGGTATGGTTGACATAGAGGCCGTTATAAACAAGTGCCCCTCATTCCATCCATTTTACAGTTTCGCCACATCAATTAATTAGACTAAAAGACGCGACATTGAAGCCCTCGTTTTTACTGTGGTTTCGTGTTTGAAGACAATGCCGGTTGATCAATATCATTTATGTACATAATAAGAACCATACGGGGGCTAAGCATTGAGTCTCATCCGGAGCCTGTCACGGTATCCGATTCCGCCGGAGATGCTTGTTAGACTGAGAAAGACGCAGGTTCCGGTGTATGAGGCCTTTGTCATCACTTCTCTGGGCTATTACATCAAGGCCCGCAGTGATTACCAAACGCATGAGGGGAACGTCGAGGCGGCAAAAAAGGCGTTCATGACTGAATTTCAGGACGAGGAGATTGAGATGGGCCTGCCGCCAGGTACGGCAGAAACCGCATTTCACCATGCCGTGTCGGTCTGGGAGGACATAAAAGAGCAAAACATGCGGCAATTCGTGCCGACTGAAGAACCAAGCAAGTATGTCGGGAAAAATCTGACTCAATCAGAACTGCCATTGGGCACATAGGGTCAGCCCCAGTATGATGGCGGGATTGGGCATAGGCAACATCGAATGGGTCATAAAGGTTGAATAAAATGAATAAGTGTTAATTTATTCAGTTGAAGATATATCCGATGATTTCATGTCAGAGATGGATCTAATCCGCTTTAGTTCCAATAGTAAAACACTAGTTCGAATTATGAAGTATATCGAAATTGCACCCATCGTATATGTTGCTACTCTAAGACTCATCGAGCTATTGGGTAACTTAAGTAAGAGCATAGATGTAGTTAAGGCTGGAATAAGGAGAACTGACACAATGGTGCCTATTGTTGCTTCAAATCCTGGCATTAATGCAATCCACGGGTATTTTAAGATGTTTGCATTGTTGCATGCAAGCAACAATAGATATCGAACATGGACAAATAAATTCCAACTAAATGCAAGGATTAAAAATGGCAAGGCTAATGAAAGCAACTTCTGCGGAATTGAGAATCCTAAAAAATGAATCTCCTTTGCTTTTTCTGGTACGTCTTTTCTTGCTATTATTTCCAAAGCGTCTCTTGGATTTTCAAAGCGGATCTGGTTCCAAACTTTGTTCAAGTTGGGCATTGTCGCTTTGGGACCCATGCGAAGTTTTAAAAGTTGTCGATAATCATCATCATCAAATATCTCAACCACAAAATTAAAGGGTCTACAGATTTGGTCTTTATCTTTATCAGTAATTCTGTATGTCGCTGAAGAATATAAAATCTTACCGTTGAAGTCGAATGCAAGCTTTTTATCACTATTGTGATAGATGCTTACAATTCTTCCCAGATCAGGGTTCTGTGCTCTATTGTATTTTTTATGGAATGCCTCGATACCGTGGGCAAGGTGGTCATTAATCTTTACGACGGAAATATTCAATTCGATAGTTCGGTTTAATCTTTCAAAGATTTCATCTAAGGTTATATTATGAATTACTCCATACCGTGGGTTGATCGAAAAAAAATTATTTCTCCCATCGGGGATGTAATTGTAACCATATTTTCTACATATTATATCTATATCGCTGATATGCTTCTTAACTATATTGGTTCTAAGTGCTGCCTTTAATTGAATTTCATTGAAATCAAGTCTTAAAAGAGCATTCAACTCCTCCTCAACCTTATCATAAACTGGAATTTCTACTGGTGTAATCGTGAAAAGAAGGGCCGTTAAACAAATCGTCAAAAGCAATCTATGTGCAAATCGGGCAGCCTTGATGGATTGCTCTTCTATTATTGATAAAGGTTGTTCTGTCATAACCTGTACCTTGTTTTAAGAGTACGTATTGGATCATCCATTTTGTTTGGAAAACTATTTAGGACCCGACTGTACTCATAAATTTTTCGAGTCCTCTGACTTGCTTTCAAGTTCACGGACACGCTCTTCCAGTTCCCTGATCCGATCCATCTTATTTGCCGACCGTCCGCCTCCAAAGAGCAGTCTAAAGATAAAACCGACAAAAATCAGGAACAAAATGCCGCCTAAAATCACGAAAAGTTCCATACCACCGTGAAAACCCATCATTTTGTCACCTCGATCAGCCTGAAAGGCCGTCTAATGCATTCACCATCAACGTGTCTTGTGTTTCTTTTTATCAGTCGTTATTTGCGCTCTCCTTCAAAGTGCTGAACTCCCTCAACATAGGCCGGGATGCCTGTAGCAACTATGTAGCAGTTGGAAGCCATATCCAACCCGGGATAAAATGGATAAATGTGAAGTTGGTAATCCAGAATAACGTTTGCGCCTATCTTCCGAGCATATTTCTTGAGTTCATCCTTACCAAAATCGGACACATTATTATAGGTTGGTGCATGGAGAAAAGCATCAACCGTTGTGGTTGACCAGACTGTTGTTACTTTAACCCCACTAAGTGGGTATGTTTCGGTTGTGAAGACGCCAAGAAAACGATCGTTCTTGTCGCCTGCCGTTGCTGTCGTTGCCAAAATAATAATTGCAAAAACGATTAAATGTTTTTTCATTTTACGACGTCTCCTTACTCCGGTATTAGACCCTCAGTTGCTTTCGACTCATACTCTTTTCTTTCGAAACACTCTGAATCTTTCCGGCCAAGTTCCCGATTGCGTAAATTGATAAAGATTAAGTTCAGGTCCTTCTTCATACTAAGCGACAAACTTGTTTCTGGCTTTTTCCATTGCCACTCGTTGTATTTTTGGTTGGCCGAATTTGCCCATTCTGGTGCGATGCTCTTACCAAATTTCTTTTCGTATGCCCTCAAGATGGAATAATACTCCAGATCATATTCTGGCTTGAGTACCCGATGAATTGTCTTGATTATCCCCACCGAATCACAAGAGGTTAATTGTGCGTAATTCAGTTTTTCCATATCTTTTTCGGACGTCGAAACGAATCGCCCCTCGTCTTTAAATCCAGCAACGGGGCCAAACATGTGGCGGGCATAAAACTCAATCCGTTTTTCTTTTTCGTATTTTTCAATGTAGTCGCCCAGACACACTTTACCGATACATTTCGGGGGGGAGACTGAATCTCCTGCGACTGTAGTTGGGATCAACACTAAGTACACCAGAGACATGAACCACACGAATGCGATAATGCGCTTCATATTGTCCATCCTTTGTCGGATATGGCGTGGAATTGTATTGGTAGGATCTGGAGGCATCGTACCATATGCCCCGGTGATGTCAAAATCGAATGGCGATAGAGGCATTTCCGGATTGGGATCGATCTTGATCAGTCTATCCCGATTATAACAGAATTATAACAGGCCTCATTTTTCTCGATGGGGTCAAAAAATTTCAGATACCGGGATTCTGTTATAATTCTGTTATAATCGAAAAATATTCCAAAGTGGCAATCCCCGCAAACCCACGCCATTCTTGAATTTAGAATATACCATATTTCTGATGTACTAAAAAAGTAAGGGTTTACAGATGCGATCTCTGTAAACCCTTGCTATTACTGGCGTCCCCAAGGGGATTTGAACCCCTGTCGTCCCGCTTGGAAAGCGGGATGTCCAGGACAGCGGCCTTTCACGCCGGCGAAAAAAAAAGAACCAACCTCTCGCGAAGTTGGCTCTCTAAAGTGGCGTCCCCAAGGGGATTTGAACCCCTGTCGCCGGCGTGAAAGGCCGGTGTCCTGGACCAGGCTAGACGATGGGGACGAAACTTGAATATCGTCTTTGGTGGGCCGTGCTGGGCTCGAACCAGCGACTCTCTGCTTAAAAGGCAGATACTCTACCGACTGAGTTAACGGCCCATCGGAAAATGAGGTAGTTACAAATTTAGCGTGAGGTTGTCAACAGAAAAAAACCGAAAATTTGCATTTTTCGGAAAATATTTTCCGGCCCGTTTTGGAGGTGTTTACAGTGCCATCTGTGCTAGGGCTGAAGGTTTAGCAACCTCTACGTGATATGGTACTTTTTCTTAATATTTCAGACTGTTGTGAAGTTAAAAAGTTTTGGTCGTCATGCCGGACTTGATCCGGCATCCAGGGGTGTTGCCTTTAGCCGGACTGGATCCCGGCCTTCGCCGGGATGACGGGTATTAACCAGGCCCAGTCGCGACGACCACAAAAGCAGCCATCGTTTTTTATAGAGAGATAATCATAGAGGTGCATTAAAAACCATTGAGGTAGATCAGCCCCGCCACCAGGCAAAGAAGCAACGTCAGGGCGACCCAATCGCTCTGACGCAGACTGAATTCAGGCTCGGTGCGCCGGCCCGTATAACCACGCGCCTGCATGGCCTGGACCAGTTCATCCGCCTCCAGGAATATGTTCTTCAGCCAGGGAATCACCAAGACCCGCAGACGGTAGATCGGATTTTTCCGATTTTCCACGCAGCGAGCCCGCTGGGCATCGGCAGTTTCACGAGCGCGCAGCAGCAGACCGGGAATGAAACGCACCACCAAACCCATCATCAAGGCCACCCGGGTTTCATTAACCAGGGGAACCGGTCGCAGGAACCAGCGCACGGCCCCGGTGATCCGGGATATACGGGTGGAATGAACCAGCAGCAAACCACCGATAATCACAATCAAAAGCCGCCAGCAAACCAGCAGCCCGGCCACCAGTCCCTCAGCGGAAATGCGGATGAATCTCCACTGCCAGACGGTCTCTCCGGGCGTACTCAGCGAGCGGGCAACGAACACGAGCAGCAGCAGGAAAAAGAAATAGCGCAGTTCAACCGCCAGTCGGGCCAAGGGGAGTCTGCAGTCCGCGGCCAAAATGATGATAATCGCGGAAAGGACGGATAGGGACAGGCCGCCGGCCCCCAGGCTCAAGAGGCTGATCACCATCAGACCCAGCAACTTTATGCGGGCGTCCAACCGGTGCAGGCTCGATTGGCCGGGCAGAAAACTGAAAGCACTTAATTCGCCCACGCTGTTACCTCGCGGCCCGCCTTCAAAGCACAGGGCATGCGGATACCATACTGCTCCGTATCATAGACCACCTCAAGCGGGGATCCGTCCCGGACAACACGACCGCGTTCCATGATGACCATCCGATCAGCCAGCGTAAAAACCTTCTCGATATCATGGGTGGTGATAATGATCGTGCGGCCTTCGGCGTGCAGGTCGGCGATGGTTTTCAAAACCTGGACGGTCCCGGGGTAATCCAGGTTCGTAAAGGGTTCGTCCAGCACGATCACTTCCGGGTCCATGACCAGGATCCCGGCAATGGCCAACCGTCGCTTTTCTCCCCCGGAGAGGGTGTGAGGTCGGTTTTCAGCCAGTGCGGACATCCCGAGGGCGGCCAGGGTCGCAGTCACCCGGGCCTCGATCTTTTTGACTGGCCAGCACAGGTTCTCCGGTCCAAAAGCCACATCATCAAAAACGGTTTCACCGACAATCTGGCTGTCGGCATCCTGGAAAACCATCCCAACCCGCTGCCGCACGCGGGACAGATCCTCCGTTACGGGCACCCCTTCCAGACGAACCTCCCCGCTATCCGGCAGGATCAGACCGTTCAGATGACGCAGCAGGGTTGTTTTGCCGGCCCCGTTGCATCCGGCCACCAAGACAAAACTTCCGGCCTCGATGGACAGGTCGATCGCATCGAGTGCCAGGGTGCCATCTTGGAAATGGCAGGATACGTTGTCGATTTCGATGAGGTTCATTGCTTAGGCTTTTAGACTGAAGACTGAAGGCTGAAGTGAAAACCCTAGTTCCTAAACACCTATTTTTCGCTGCCTTGCACGATTGGGCGCAGAGCTTTAACAACGGGAACAGCAGCGGCTATCTTGAGCGCGTCCCCGATCAAAAAGGGCAGCATTCCAACGGTAACCGCCTCCGCCAAAGGCATCCCGGTTACCATCTTCAACCATGGTACCCCACAACCGTAAACGATTAACGAACCACACATCATGGCCGCAATATCTGTCCAGACCCGCGGGCGGCCTTTTTCGGACAACCAGGCCGTGACAAATACCGCCGGCAGATACCCCAATAGATAACCGCCGGTGGGACCCATGATGCGGCCGATTCCGGCCGTTCCGCCGGCAAACACCGGCAGGCCGCAAATTCCGGCCAGCAGGTATACCCCCACGGCCGCCAACCCCCAGCGCGGACCAAGCAACAGAGCGGCCAGCAGAGCGAAGAAATTCTGTAATACGATGGGCACCGGCCCGATGGGAATCGATATGAAAGCACCCACCGCGATCAGCGCAGCGAAAAGCGATGCATATACGGTTTTGCGTAGCTGGGCTGAATGGCCTGGCATTATATTCTCGGTCATGTACTCAACTCTCCTTGATAGCGAATAGATTAAAACCGGTAGTTGTGCTGCCAGCGGCCGTTTTTGCTCATCGATGAAAACAATCCCCATAAACCACCGTTTTCATTTCGCCGCTGTCCAGGCGAACCATCAGCCCGCCGCCGGGATCCACATCCACGGCCAGGCCGCTGACAGTTTCAACCGGCGTTTCGATGGTGACATGCCGGTTCAACGTCACTGTGTACTTTTTCCAGTCGTCCACCACGGTTTCGAGATTGCCCGCGGTCAGTCGATGGTGAAAATTGTCCAGAAAGGCCCCCAGCAGTTGTTTGCGCGATATGCTTCGCCCGGCAAAGTGACTCAGGGATGCTGCATTGGGAACATCCGCGGCGATGTCATTGTTGACATTCAGCCCCAGACCGATATTGATGAAACCGACCCTATCCGCCTCCGCCTCCATTTCGGACAGCATCCCGGATACTTTCTTTTCATCGACCAGCAGATCGTTGGGCCATTTTACATCCGCCCGGATTTTCAGCATGTTCCGAATCGTGCGGGCCAATTCCAGTGAAGCCGCAAAATTATAGCGATAGCTCCAGGCGGGTGGAATTTCCGGTCGCAGGACGACCGTAAAATAGAGGCCGCCGGCCTGGGAATCCCAAACGCGTCTGAGCCGCCCGCGCCCCCCGGTCTGGCGACCGGCAACAACCACGGTGAATTCTGGACAATCGTCGCGGGCCAAGTCACGCGCAGTCTCCATGGTCGATACTGTCTCCTCCAGGTAATGGACCCGGTCTTCGAAGCGGGGCAGTTCCCAGGGATAAGGCTTGTCGGGCTCGTCCCCCAGACGGTAGCCCTTGGGGGTGGATTCTATCGCATAGCCCAGTTCCTGGAGCTTTTTTATATGTTTCCAGATCGATACCCGTGAAATACCGATCGCTGCGCTGAGAGACTCCCCGGAGACAACCTCTGCTGATTGGCGCATCATTTCAAGTATTCGTTTTTTCATACGAAAACATCTTTCCTTGAATTACCAGGCATATGGTTAACCAAACTGGGAGACATGGTTAACGAAATTCTTTTTTTTGTCAATGGTATTTTCACCTCGACTCCCGGAACCAAAAATTGTATAAAGGTTTGTTATATTGATAAGTTAGACCATTAGGAGCTTGCTTTATGATGGGTGAGAAAATAGTCGTCGCATCCGCCGGAACCCTCTGCGTGGCGGCCATTGCTATTTTCTTTGCCATTTTTCAATATTGGTTTTTCGTAAAAAAGCCGGACTATACCTGGAACGGTTGGGGGGCGGCTTTAAGTTTCGGCACCTTCATTTTTGCAGTGGCAAAATTTCTGCAATACAACACGCCGGCCGGGGACTTGAACCATGCGGTAGAGCAGGTTCAATATTCTGTCTTTATCTTTATCGTCCACTGCACCTTTGGTTACACGTTTGCTTATCTGATCATCAACGGCCGCCACTACCATCTATTGGCCGGCATTTTTCACCTGTTCATGCTCATCCTGATCTGGACGACCGACCTGGTGGTGGGGCCGGTTTTCGCCTATCGTGAGTTCATCGGCTTGCGGCAACCATACATAGAGCCCATGCCTGGTGTAGCCGGTATCTTCTTTCACATTTACCTGGGCATCGCCATGATCGGCATACTCTGCACCTGGCTTTTCAGTTTCCGTAAGGCCGGCAGCGGCGCAGCCTTTATCTTTTTCGGTTTTGGTGTCTGGAGCCTGTGTGCGTTTAATGACCTGCTGGCAACTTTCGGGTTTAAATCGTTCCTGTTTTTTATGGAATATGGCTTTTTAGCTTTCGCCAGTGCCGTGATGGCAATTACCGTCAAGCAGTATTATGAAATCGATCAGATGCTGGCATCTGAAAAGGACCGCCTTGCGGTGACCATTCAAGGGATCGGCGATGGATTCATTTCCACGGATGTCGACGGCACCGTCACCCTTTATAACAAGGAAGCCGAACGGCTGTGTGGTTGGTCGCGGACCCGGGTGATCGGCAAGCCCCTCGATGAGGTATACTATATTTTAAATGGCATTACCCGCATGCAACGCAGAAACATTGTCCGGGAAATGACCGCTAACCTGGAACAGATTATCCACTACGACAACGACATCCTGGTGCCCATGAATGGCAATGAAACCCGTGTATCGCAAACGCTTTCCATGATCCACGACAACTATGGCAAAATGATGGGGGTCGTCGTAATCTTCCGCACCATTTGAATTCAGGATCTTAATTTCTCCAGCAATCTCTCGTGAATATTGTCAAACCCGCCGTTGGACATAATCAAGACAACATCTCCGGCTCTGGTTTCCCCGGCTAAAAAGTCGATAATGCTGTCAGTATCCTGGTGGTGCTTCGCTTTGATTCCCCGCTTACAGATATCTGTAACCAGGCGTTTGGCGGAGAAACGTTCGTCCTCAGGGATCTTGTGCAGAAGGGATGGTTCCCGGATGCAGACCAGATCGGCGGCGTCAAAGACGGTCGGATATACCGCCTGGAACACACGGCGCATGCTCGAGTTGGTGCGCGGTTCGAAAACGGCGATCAGGCGGCCGTCCGGGTAAAAGGGTTTGATGGCTTGTATGGTTTCCCGCACGGCGGTCGGGTGATGGGCAAAGTCGTCCAGGACGGCCACCCCGTTGACTATCCCGCGGATTTCCTGCCTTCTTTTGATGCCCGCAAAGGATTCAAAGGCTTTTTCAATATCTTTGGCCGCAATACCGATGTAATCCGCAACGGCAATGACCGCCAAGGCGTTCAGCAGGTTGTGCCTGCCGGCCATCCGGGTTTTAAAGTGCCCGAAAATCTGATTCTTCCTTTTAACCTTAAACCGGGTGTTGGGCGGTTGTATGTCTATGTCGTAGAGCTGCCAGTCGGATCGGGTTTGACGGCCATAGCGTTGCAGCAAACAGGAACTGCCGGCAATAACCGCCGCGACATTATCATCTGCATCGTACGCCGCCAGTAAGCTCTCCTTTTCCAGACCAAGGCAAAACTTGCGGAAAGTGTCCTTTACATGCGCCAGGTCCCGGAAGATATCGGCATGATCAAATTCGACGCTGGTCAGCACAGCTGCGGCCGGATTGTAGTGGAGAAACTTGGGTCCCTTATCGAAGTAGGCGGTGTCATACTCATCCCCCTCGATCACCACAAAGTCACCCTGCCCGATGCGGTAATTGCTGGCAAAGTTTTTGAGGATGCCGCCAATCATGAAAGAGGGATCTAAGCCGGCACTATGCAGCACCCAGGCCAGCAGGGAACTGGTTGTTGTCTTGCCGTGGGTTCCGGTCACGAGCAGTGATTTCCCCGTCCCCACCAGATAACGGTTGAGAGCCTGGGGCATGGAGCAGTAGTGCAATCCAAGGGCCAACATCTGCTCAACCTCCACGTTGCTGCGGCTGACCGTATTGCCGACCACCACGAGGTCCGGTCGATAATCCAGGTGGGTGGGATCGAACCCGTCGGTGAGAAATATGCCCTTGTCCGCTAGAAAGGTGCTCATGGGCGGATAGACGTTATGGTCGGAACCGGTAACCTGATAGCCCTGCTCTTTCAAAATGCAGGCCAGGGCGCCCATGGCGGTACCACAGGCAGCAATCAAGTGGATAGTCTTCACATTTTCAGGGATAACATTCTTTTCCGGGTTCATTTTCACTCCAGCTGAGAATCATTGGACCAGCATCCAGGCCGTGTCTTACCACTACCTTATCCGGTTTTCAAAAACAATTTCAGGTAATGTATGGGTTGCAAAGTTGACACACCCGTTTGGCTCCGCGTAAGATTCAATATTGATCCAGACAAACGGCCAATTCAGATCAAGTCCATAAATTAGGGACCTTACTGTGGAAGCCGGTTGTGTTCCTGGGTTCTTTGCGTCTGGGCACCTCTGCGCGAAAATATTGCTTTACGGCAGAGCCAAAGTCCTCGACCCGACCCTGGGGCCAGGCTTTTTAAAGGCCCGGATAAACATTCAGATTCATAAGGCACCCCATGACACACTCACTAGATCCTATACTGGTAAAAATACTCGCTGAAACAATCCGATCCGGTAAACGCCTGACTGTCCTGACCGGGGCCGGTATTTCCGCGGAAAGCGGCATACCGACTTTCCGCGGGCCGGAAGGCTATTGGACAGTGGGTTCCAAAGAGTACCACCCTCAGGAAATGGCCACCTGGGATATGTTCAACCGGGCGCCATTGGAGGTCTGGAAATGGTATCTGTACCGCATGGGTGTGTGTGCCCGGGCCAAACCCAACCAGGGCCATCTGGCCCTGGTTGAAATGGAAAAGCTGTTCGGTGAAAGCTTTACCCTGATCACCCAGAATGTGGACAACCTGCACCTGCGCGCGGGCAACAGCCTGGAAAGAACCTATCAGATACACGGCAATATATTTTTCATGCGTTGTGCGGATGTATGCAGCGACACGCTCTACCCCATGCCGCAAGGCATCACAGGGAAAACCAAAGATCAATGGTTAGCGGATAGCGAAATCGCCCTGCTTAAATGCCCGGCTTGCGGCCAGACCACCCGCCCCCATGTCCTCTGGTTCGATGAAACCTACAATGAGGTTCATTTTAAATTCGAAAGTTCCCTGCGGGCGGCGGCGCAAACGGATGTCCTGCTGGTCGTGGGAACCGCGGGGGCGACCAATCTGCCCAACCAGGTGGCGGCCCTGGCCAAACGGGGCGGGGCGGTTTTGGTGGATATCAACATCGAAGCCAACCCGTTCTCCAGGCTGGCTCTGGCCGATAACAGCGGTTTCTTTCTCCAGGAATCCAGCGGCGCAGCCCTGGAAAAAATCTTAGACGTGTTCCTACAAAGTCAGGCGTGAAAATCGTACGCGCCTTAAGTAGTTTAACGTTCTGGACAAACTATTTGAAGTCATCTCAATAGCGTATTTTGGCTCAAGGTCCCCCCTTCACTCTGCGGGCTTCACCGGAAATGCAAGACGGCCCCCGAAAAACTCCAGAAGCTGTTTCACAAGCGCATGCGCTGGTCGTCATTGCGATCAACCAGGGTGTTGACCTTTTGGACACCAAGATCACCGAGGTGATCGAAAAACGCGTTCATCAACTGCTCGCCGATGCCTCGCTGCTGGCAATCGGGATCCACCCCGATACTGCCGAGGGTCGCTCCTTCCCGGGCAATCCCGTACCCGCCCATGTAAAGCTCTCCCATGATAAAGCCGCCTACGGTACCGTCCTCATCCTCGGCCACCAGCGATGTGGGCAGGTATTCCCTGGATATGAACAGTTTTTCAAACTTCAATTCATTGTATTCCGGGCGGGCCGATTTGAGCACTTTTTCGTCAATGCCGACCACGGCATCGAAATCCTCAACCTGCATGCGTCTGATTCGAATGGCACGTTCCTGCATGAGGTGGCCTCTTTTCCTTTTAGAGGCTATCATTGAGGCAATTCCTGAACGCCCAGGTATCAGGCCCGGGTATACGTTCATTGTCCACGGTTATTTGGCGTTGTTGATATGTAAACGCAGGTTAAACGTGAGGGTCTGGTAACGAATACCGGAAAACCGGCCATCGCTGACATGCGCAGGCCCGGGGCAATACCTGAGGCCGCTCTAGACAAACATGGGTGGCCAGCGGGGATTTGGGGCCTGATTGGTAATATCATCGTAAAAGTTACACATAGACATCGATAAAAATACCTTTATACATATCCGGTGAATGTATATCCGCCGGCAGTTCCGCCAATTCCGATTTGGATCGGGCTTGCGGGCAGCGAGATTTCCGGCTGTAGGTCTGCTCTACCTGCCGGTCAGCAATGAATGCAGGCGTGTTGTCCGAGTATGCTTTAAGGTCCGAAATGTGCATAGGTATACAGTGAAGTTTAGCGCGAAAAACCTTTTTCAAAGCAAAAATTGTGCAAACATTAACTTGTTCAATATTTACAGACAGTTAATCATTTTTAAAACGCGACGGTCCCCATTGTAAAGGCCAGAATTTTAGCAATGTGCAAAAATATATTCGCAAAGTGCAAAAAAGCAGGCGTCCCGGCTGCCGGGTTCGATTTTCGGGGAGATCAAAACTTGACCCCCCCAACCGCGTGTGGCACCATACGCCGAAATTTCAAAGAACGTGGTACGGGGAACAAAACAGGAGGACATCATGATCGACTTTAATCCCGAACAGGCCATGTGCGCAGTCCGGAGAGAATTCGGCGAACACGGCGGGGTTGCGCCTTCCATCTCCAGATCTTCAACCTTCACGGTCCTTGAACCCGGTACGATGCCCGAAATTTTCGAGGGAATCCGAGGCCCTGACAAGGGCGGCTGCTTTCTTTACAGCCGCCATTTCAACCCGACCTTGGATGTGCTGGCGCGCTATCTAGCGGCTATGGAAGGCACCGAAAAGGCCATCTGTACGGCCAGCGGTATGTCGGCCATTGCCTGTACATTATTGCAATTGTGCAACCAGGGAGGCCACATCGTCTCCAGCGACACCATTTATGGCGGCACCCATGCCCTGCTGGATAAGATGCTCCCCCAAATGGGTATCCACACCACCATGGTCCCGGCAGACGACCTGGACGCCTTCGAAAAAGCCATGACATCCGAAACACGGGTCATTTATACGGAAACCATCGGCAACCCCACTCTAAAAGTGGCGGATATTGCCGGATTGGCCAAATTGGCCAAAAAGCACAAGGCAGCCCTGGTTGTGGACAACACCTTTTCCCCGGTCTTGATCTCGCCGGCCAAACTGGGCGCGGATGTGGTGGTCCATTCGATGACTAAATTCATCAACGGCGCCAGCGATGTCATTGCCGGCGCCATATGTGCCAGCGAAGAGTTCGCATACCGCCTCATGGACTTGCATACCGGTCGTGTCATGCTGCTGGGGCCCACCATGGACGCCCGGGTGGCCTTTGATATCATTCAGCGTCTGCCGCACCTGCCGATCCGGATGCGGGAGCACAGCCGACGCGCCATGGTCATCGCCCAACACCTGCTCGAGCTGGGCGTATCGGTGGTTTACCCTGGTCTATCCGGCCATCCCCAGCACCTGCTGATGACCGCAATGATGAATCGGGGCTACGGCTACGGCGGCATGTTGACAATTGACTGTGAAACCAGAGAAATGGCCGAGCATTTCATGTCCCTGCTGCAAAACCAGGAGCGTTTCGGGTTTATCGCGGTATCACTGGGTTATTACGACACCCTGATGTCCTGCAGCGGGTCCTCGACTTCGTCTGAAATAGCACCGGAGGATCAGGATCGGATGGGTCTCAGCCCGGGATTGCTCAGAATCGCGGTCGGGTATACCGGCAGCCTGGAAGCGCGGATCGCGCAAATTGAACGCGCCCTGAAAGATGCCGGGCTAATCTAAGGGTGCCGGAGGCGCCCGCCTGAAAGTCGTTGCCAGCTGAAGGTGGCCCCCGACTTCATTGTGGTAAAATGCGATACAATGCAACGAATATCAACAGACAACAGTGAACAGTACAATAACGATACCCCGGTTTACAGCAGCCGGATCATCAAGGTGTACCTCGACTACCTGCGCCACCATTATCCCGACATCGAACCGGAGCAGATCATAGCGCCCGCCGGTATAGGGCGCGCCGAGGTTGATGATCCCGGTTTCTGGTACAGCCAGAACCAGGCCAACCGGATGCACGCGCTCATGGTGTCGAAAACCGGGAATCCCAACCTTTCCCGGGCAGCCGGGCGCTACACGGCCCGTACCAGAGCGTTGGGTACCATCCGGCAGTTCGTCCTGTCGCTGGTCAGTCCGCTGACGGTCTACAGACACGCCCGCAAGATATACCGGATTATGAGTCGGGGGGCTCAACTGAACGTAGAGCCACTGACCGCCCACAAAATCAAGATTACCGCCACCCCGATGCCGGGAATCAAGGAAGCCCAGTTTCAATGCGAAAACCGGATGGGCTCCTTTGAAGGCCTGGCGGGCCTTTTCAGTGACCGGCTGGCCGATGTGAAGCACACCGAGTGTCTGCATAACGGCGGCCGTTACTGCGAATATATCGTCAGTTGGAAACCGACCCTGGCCTTTGCGCTGAAAAAACTGAATCATTTATTTATACTGGGAGCCGCGCTCCTGGCCGGCGGGCTCATCTTGGTACTGCCGGTGCCGATCTGGGGAATAACCGTGGCAGGCCTGGCTGCCCTGACCATGATCTTTACGCTGCTGACGGTTTTTCTGGAAAAGAAAGAACTGGCCCAAACACTGAATGAGCACCTGGCACGTATCAAGGAGCCGCAAACAGATGCCGACCTGATGTACAACAACGCCCTGCTGGTCCAGAAACTCGGCCAGGAAACCGCCCGGATCTTCGACCTGGAGACTTACTTGCTCACCGTCATGGATGTGATGGGGGCCCGCCTGGGATTTGACCGCGGCGCAATTTTGATGGCCGATAACCAGGAGAAGACAGTGCGGGTAGCCGCCAGCTTCGGCTACAGCCCGGATGAAATCAAACTGCTGAACAGCGCCGAAGAGTACCTGGCTGATCCCCTGTACAAGCGTTTCGCCGTGACCTTGCTCCAGGAAGGCAAATCGATTCTGGTTAACGATTTTGAAGAGCTCGCCAAAAAACTACCGCCGCAAAGCACCACCTTTGGCAACTTGCTGCAGGCCCAGGCCTGCATTGCAGTACCCATTCGCTATGAAAATCAACCCGTCGGCATTCTCCTGGTGGACAACACATCCAGAAAACGGACCTACTACCAGAGTGATGTCAATTTCCTCGAAGGCATCTCCGGCCAGATTGCCGCCTCCATCGTCAATGCCCGCTCCTATACCCGCCTGCAGGAGAGCGAAGAAAAATCCCGGATGGTGTTTCAGACCAGTCCCGACGCTTTTTCGCTGAACCGCTTCGAAGACGGTGTATACGTGGACGTCAACGAAGGTTTCCTGTCGGTGACCGGTTATGCCCGGGAAGAGGTGCTGGGGCGCACACCGGAACAGCTGGGTATCTGGGAATCCAACAGCGATCGCCGTCAGGTAGCCACCGAACTGGGACGATCCGGCTCGATCGACAATTTCGAAACCCACTTCCGGTTAAAAAACGGCCGTTTGATCACCGGCCAGATATCCGCCAAGATCGTTACGCTGGACCAGCAGAAACACATCCTTTCCATCACCCGGGACATATCGGGAATAAAGCGGATGGAACAGGAACGAAAAAAACTGGAAGACCAGTTGCGCCACTCAGCCAAAATGGAATCGATCGGCACCCTGGCTGGCGGGATTGCCCATGATTTCAACAATCTCATGATGGGCATCCAGGGAAACATCGACCTGATGGCCCTTGATACCGAACCAACCAGCGACAATTACCAGCGCTTGAAAAATATTGAACAACATGTTCAAAGCGGATCGCGGCTCACACGCCAACTACTGGGTTTTGCCCAGGTGGGCAAATACGACGCCCGCCCAACCAACCTGAACGAACTGACCAAGCGCACAGCCCGCATGTTTGCCCGGACCCGCAAGGAGGTGTCCGTTCACCTTGAGCCGGTTGAGCACATTTGGGCCGTCGAAGTCGACCAGGGACAGATCGAACAGGTCCTCCTGAATCTGTTTGTAAATGCCTGGCAGGCCATGCCCGGTGGCGGCGACCTCTATGTCCGCACCGAGAACAGAACCCTCGATAACGAACAGGCACGCTTGCTCGGCACCCGGTTGGGACCCTACGTGCTGACGACTGTGCGGGATACGGGGATTGGCATTCCTGCTGCCATTCAGGAAAAAATATTCGATCCTTTTTTCACGACCCGGAGTATGGGCCGGGGCACTGGACTCGGATTGGCTTCTGCGTACGGCATTATTAAAAATCACGGCGGCGTCATCGCCGTCCACAGCGAGGAAGGTGCGGGCACGACCTTCAGCATCTACCTCCCGGCTTCCGGAAAGCGTGTTTTCGAGGAGCAGCACCGCACCATTCCCGTGGAAAAGGGTACTGGCAACATCCTGCTGGTCGATGACGAGCAAATGATTGTGGATGTCGGCAAACAATTGCTGGAACACCTGGGCTACAGCGTGCTGACGGCCGCTAGCGGCCAAGAGGCGATCAAGCTGCTGACCGACAACCATAAAAAGATTGACCTGGTCATACTGGACCTTATAATGCCTGAAATGGGCGGCGGAGAAACATTTGATGCCCTCCGTAAAATCGCGCCCGGTCTGAGCGTCCTGCTATCCAGCGGTTATGCCCTGGAAGGCGAAGCATCTGAAATCCTGGCCCGCGGGTGCAACGGTTTCATCCAGAAACCCTTCACCATCAATGACCTGTCGGATAAAGTAAGATCGGTGTTAGACAAAAACGGGGCCCCGACACGGCTGGAGGATCATGACTGATACCGTTCCAACAATCATAGCCTTTCAGGGAGTGAATGCCGCCCATACCGACCTGGCCTGCCGCAAGGCTTATCCCGGCCTGGCCACCTTGCCCTGTCACACGTTTGATGAGGTATTCGATGCCGTTGAAACTTCAAGGGCGGATATGGGCATGATCCCCATCGAAAATTCCCAGGCTGGACGCGTGGCCGAGATTCACAACCTCTGGCCCGCTAAAAATGTGTATATCGTGGCCGAACATTTTCAAGTGATTGCACACCATCTGTTTGTTCCCGCCGGCGCCTTGCTGGATAAAGTTAAAGATGTCTACTCCCATCCCCAGGCCCTGATGCAGTGCCGCCGGAGCCTGAAAAAGATGGCCGTGAACATACACAACTATATGGACACGGCCCTGGCGGCCAGGGACGTTGCCAACTGGAACGATCCGTCCAAAGCAGCCCTGGCCTCCGAGTTGGCCGGTGAGATCTACGGGTTGGACAATATCCAGCCCAATATGGAAGACAGCCATGACAACACCACTGTTTTTGTCACCATCGCCAAAGAACCGGCCAATCCGGATCCGCATAAACAGCCGGTGATTACCTCCTTGCTGTTTTCGGTGCGCAACATCCCGGCGGCGCTCTACAAAGCGCTGGGCGGTTTTGCAACCAATGCAGTCAACCTGATAAAACTGGAAAGCTACATTCCGGTGGGCGTCTCACCGCAGACAGCCAAGTTTTTCATCACCTTTGAGGGCCATACCCGGGACGCCAATGTGAAACTGGCTCTTGAAGAACTCGATTTCTACTGTGACAATATTGCCATTTTGGGAGAGTACTACGCCGCCCCCCAAAGATTCACATAGATCCGGCCGCCGGAAACGCTCACCGGCATAGTAGGCTGGCGGCAGTCTCTTTTAACAGTTTAACATGTGAAAACGGAGGCGATTACGTGTTTATTGAACTTTTGTCCAGCCGCCGCAGCATCCGTAAATTCAAGGATCAACCGGTTGAGGAGGAAAAGATCGACCAACTGGTGGAAGCGGCACTGCGGTCCCCGTCATCCCGCGGCCTGAATCCCTGGGAGTTCATCGTGGTAACCGACCGGAAGCTGCTGGCGGAAATGGCCGGTTGTAAACCGCATGGCGCCTCATTCTTGAAAAACGCCCCCCTGGGGATTGTGGTGCTGGCTGATCCGGATCGTTGCGATGTGTGGGTTGAAGACTGCTCCATCGCTTCGATCTTCATCCATCTGGCCGCCCATTCTCTGGGCCTGGGCAGCTGCTGGATCCAGGTACGCAAGCGAGCATATGCGCAGGACACCAGTGCCGGTCTATACCTGGCCGATTTGCTGGACATTCCCCCCGGCCGCGAAGTGGAATCCATCGTTGCGGTGGGGTACCCGGATATGACGCTGCCCGGGCATGCCCGTGACAGCCTGCCTGACCACAAAGTACACTGGCAAACCTATGGTGCAACCGATCAATAGAGGATTTGTATCAATGCCTGCGCGACCGTTTGATGTGCTTCTTTTTGACCTCGGTGGTGTTCTGATCGAGTTGACCGGCGTTCCGGTTATGCTCGAATGGACGCGGGGTCGTTTCACCGAAGCCCAGTTGTGGGAACGGTGGCTTTCATCCCCGGCTGTCAGGGAGTTTGAAACCGGGCAATCTACGCCGGACAAATTCAGCGGTGCCATGATAGCCGAATTCGGACTGGGGGTTTCCAACGAAGCCTTTTTATCTGAATTTTTATACTGGCCGCGCCGGACGTACCCGGGAACCCAGGCCCTGCTGACAGATCTGGCCAAGCAGTACACCCTGGCCAGCCTGTCCAACATAAGTGAAATGCACTGGAACAGAATATGCGCTGAAATGGACCTGGCCCCCTATTTCGACAGCAATTTCCCTTCTTTTCAAACCGGCTATGTGAAACCCGATCAGGAGGCTTTCTTACATGCCCTGGAAGCCCTGGATTGCCGGCCCGAAAAGGTTCTGTTCATGGATGATACCCGGGCCAATGTAGAAACAGCCCGTTCTCTGGGCATGGCGGCTTTTGCCGTTGACGGTCTGACCGGGGTCGAAGCCGTCTTGAAAAGTGAGTCGGTCTATTGATTCAACAGTGACCAAAAAAGAGGTTTCATTCATGCGTTGGATTTACTATAAATACCTAAACCGCCATCAAAGGAGTTGCCTCTGCCATGCCCATGCCCGAACTTTCCAGTGTGTTTGACCAGGCCCTGCTGAACAAATTCATGCCGCCCGAGACAACCGATCAATTTTTTGAGGCCCTCTTTGGTGATGCGAATGAAGGGGCATATGATATCAGCCTGGCCTTTCGGCAAGGCACACCGGCAAGACTCGAGTTTGAATTCCACCTGACCTCCAAACCGGGTAAATGCCTGGCCTGCAATCTCACCTTCGGCCTACCGAACGTATTTGCGCGACACCCGGTTATCGATATCAAAGGCCTGACTGAAAAGATCGCATCCCAACTCAATGGGTTATACAAGATTGACCGTTGGTATTGCGGTGACACCAGGGAACGGACACCCGACCTGCATGTCATTCCGCTTTATCTGGATATAACCCCCGCAAAATAGATCGTCCCCATCCACAAACGGCATTTTTTTACCCGGCATAGCCCACAGACAACAACGGTTTGGCCCAAAGCGGCGTTTTCCAGTCTTCGCTTAAAGGCTGCGCCGGACACGTGCTCAGAACCAAAACTTACCACTTGTAGTCGGACGCCGGATGGAAGCTAAAATATGAACAATGGCGGTTCGCGGGCACCGACATACAGCCGGCCGGTTCTTTCCCGGGACCCGCTCGTGTCTCGTGGACCACTCAATGACCGCTCATTGTATTTTGGGATCCGGTGACAATCCCCGAATCAGCGTAATAGCCTCGCTGAAGGGCCTTAATGCACATAAAAATTCCAATTTTTTAATATAGTTAAGCCATCCATGCTGGCCCTTGAGCTCACCGGGCACTTTATGCTATAAAACAGCTCGAGGCAATATTCCCGTACCCGCTGGTTTGAGAGGATGCTGCATGAAGATCTCCATTCGATGGGCTTTGATATTGGGACTCCTGGTCATAATCTGGGGCACACAAGCTATCACCGTCTCCTCCTCCTATATCACCTCCCAGCGGGTCCTTCTGGGGCATGCCCGGGACATAATGGAAAATATCGCCGCCTTTGCCATGGAGCAGTCCAAACACCACCTGGCCCTGGCCCAGGGTGCCGCCCACCTGACCAAACGCCTCATATCCGCAAATGTGGTCAGTAATGACATGCATAAGTTCCATTCGCTGGAGCGGTATTTCTTCGATCAAATGGCCATCTATCCCCATTTTGCGGGCATTTATTTCGGAACACCCGAGGGCGATTTTTTCGATGTCCGGCGCAGCCGGATGCATAGACCCGACGGATTCCGAACCAAGATCATCCGACACCCCGATGGCATTCGCCAAGTTGACCTGGTTTACCGGGATTCCAACCTGAAGCTGATCGAACGTGAAAAGGATCCGAACGATAGATATGACCCCCGGATCCGCCCCTGGTACAAAAAAGCCAAACGCCTGGAAGACATTGTCTGGACCGATCCTTATGTGTTTTTTACATCGCAGAAACCCGGCATCACCATTGCCGGACCGGTCTACGAAAACGATAAACATTTCAAGGGTATTGTCGGCGTCGACATCCGTATCGATCAGTTATCCACCTTCATCGGCAAATTGCAGGTCGGCAAAAACGGCAAGGCCTTTCTACTCAACCGCAACAAGGATGTGGTGGCCTTCCCTGACCTGGCAAAAATTACCCGGCCCAATGCACTTTCCCCGGGCAAAACCCGTCTGGTCAAAATCAATGAAATCGACGATGCCCTCAGCCGCAAGGCTTTCGAGGCGGTAAACTGGGAAATGGATGCGAACGATCAGCTGATTATCGAAGATCCGCTTTTTGCCAAGTTCGAAAACGGGGGCAAGATCTTCAATGTGATGTTCACGCCTTTTTCAGACCGGCAGTGGCCCTGGCTAATCGGCGTTTATCTGCCGGAAGACGACTATCTGGGGGAAATCAAGGCCAACCGGATGTTCAATATTTTTATGACCATCGCCATCTCCATCATGACCACCTTTATTGCCCTGATCATGGCCCGTGGCATCATCAAGCCCATAGCCGATCTCGAGCATGAATCCCGCGCAATCCGGAATCAAGAATTTGACAGCGCGAACGAGGTCAATTCCCTTTACAAGGAAATCCAGGAAACCGCCGACTCATTCGCCTGCATGAAGGAATCGCTGATCAGTTATGAACAGGAGAAGTCCAAGCTTGAAAAACAGGTTCGCCATTCACAGAAAATGGAAGCCATCGGTACACTCGCCGGTGGCGTCGCTCATGATTTCAATAACATCCTCTACCCCATCTTGGGCTACACGGAAATGGCCTTGGACGAGGTCTCAAAAGGATCACCGGCCCGGGAAAGCCTGAATGAAATCCTGACCGCCGCCCAACGGGCACGTAAACTGGTGGAGCAGATTCTAACCTTTAGCCGTCTGGACCATCAGGGCCGAATTCCCTTGAAAATTCAAGGGGCTGTCAAGGAAGCCCTGAACCTGCTGCGAGCTACCCTCCCGGCGACCATTGAAGTGGTTCAGCGGATTGATGAGGACTGTGGACCGGTGTTGGCCGATCCGACCCAGATCCAGCAGGTTGTCATGAACCTGTGCACCAATGCCTTCCATGCCATGCAGGACCACGGGGGCACATTGACAGTCGGGCTGGAAGAAATACAGATTGCATCTGAGGACCTGCCGGGTAGCCAGGATCCGGTGACCTATGTAAAACTAACCGTGACCGACACCGGCTACGGCATGTCCAAAGATGTTCTAGAAAGAATTTTTGAACCTTATTTTACCACCAAAAAAGTCGGCGAGGGAACCGGCATGGGACTGGCTGTCGTCCACGGCATCATCAAGGGCTATGATGGCGACATTCAGGTCTACAGCGAGTCGGGCAACGGGACGACTTTCAATGTCTATCTACCCAGGATATACAAGGACACCAAGACGGACGGACGGACCCCGGTCAAGATTGAAAAGGGCGATGAACGTATTCTGCTGGTTGATGATGAAGACCAGATTGCCCGGATGCTGGAACAGATGCTCGAAAGTCTTGGATACCGGGTCAAAGCCGTCAGTGATCCCCTGGAAGCACTTGAAATTTTTGAAAACACACCGCAGGCTTTTGACCTTGTGATAACGGACATGACCATGCCGAAAATCACCGGTGACCTGCTCGCCCGCGAGCTCATGAAGATCCGTCCGGAAATACCGATCATACTCTGCACCGGATTCAGCAAGCTGATCGACGAAGACCGGGCCCAAAGAATCGGTATCCGGCGTTTAATCATGAAACCGGTTATAAAATCTGAAATTGCCGGAGCCATACGCGAGGTTTTATAACCGTCTCCGGCTAACCAAAAGCCGCATAAAAAGGCCAATCATCGCAGGCATGAGCAAAATACTTCCCATCGGGGGCGGTAAAGGCGGAGTTGGAAAGAGTTTTGTCACCGCCGGCCTCGGCGCCCTTCTGGCCAAACAGCGCAAACGGGTTGTGCTGGTGGACCTGGACCTGGGAGGCTCCAATTTGCATACCATGGTAGGCGTCAAGCCCCCGGATAATGGCCTGCACCGTTTCATGGATAAAACCGTCAGCGACCTGCAGCAAACCGCTGTACCAACGTTGATCCCCAATCTCTTTCTCATCAGTTCCGCCCAGTGCTCAATGGAAATTGCCAATCTGTACTACCAGCAGAAGGTCAGAATCATTAAAGCCCTGCAAAACCTGCCTTATGATTATGTGCTTTTGGACCTGGGCGCCGGGACGAGCTTCAATACCCTGGACTTTTTTCTCACCTCCAACCTGGGTATCATGGTGTTCACTCCCGAGCCGACCTCGGTCGAGAATACCATCCGGTTTATCCGCACGGTCTATCTGCGCAAACTCAAGCTGCTGATCAAGAAACACTCTTTTCATTCCGCGGTAAAAAATTCGGTGGCCCGGGCTCACCAGGGCGAACTCAACACCCCGGATGTCATCGATCGGGTACTACAGTATGACCCGGAAAAGGAAGCATTGCTGCGCGACACCCTGGCGCGGTTTCAATTCAACATGATCCTGAACCAATTCCGCAAGACAAACGATGCGACCCTGGGTGAGAAGCTCAAGATCGTCTGTAATCGGCATTTCTATTCGGATTTTGAATTTCTGGGCAATATCGGCTATGATGACCGGGTTCACGACAGTGTCAACTTGAAGAAACTCTTCGTCCACAAATATCCCTATACCGAGACTGCCACGGACTTGAAAGGCATCACCCAGGGACTCGTCTCTGTGTGTCGTAAAAAGGGCCCGCGGTAGGTCGTAAAGCCATGAAAAACTTCAAGGACCTGAACTACTATGAGATGCTGCGGGTACCAGCCGATGCTTCTATCTTCGAACTCAAGCAGGCCTATACCGACGCTCTGGCTATCTATGAGCCGGATTCGCTGGCGACCTACTCGCTCTTTCCGGAAGAAGAGCGCCAGGCGATCCTCAAGACACTTGAAACGGCCTTCCGAACCCTGACCGACGCAGCCCAACGCGAGACTTACGACCAGTCGTTAATCGCAGCGGGCGCACTCGATCCTTCCGAGCGGGTATCGAATCAACCCAGAAAACCGATGCCGCTTTTTGAAACAAAGGGGATCACCGATAAAAGCCACCTGCAAAGAAAGATCTCGAAGAAGATCGCCGATGCCTCCATCAGTCAGCTTTCCCGGGACATTGCATCCTCGGCAGAGATCAGCGGCCAGGACCTCAAGAAGCTGCGCCTGAAGATCGGCGTATCGCTGGAAGAGATCTACGATGCCACCCGGATTAGCATCTCGACCATAAAAGCGATAGAAGCCGATGATTATCAAAATCTGCCGTCCGCCTTGTATTTGAAGAATTTTCTCCGGTCTTACGCCTCGCTCGTCAAACTCGACCCCCAGATGGTGATAGACGGCTATTTCAAGCATGCCGACCTGGCGTAAAGATCCCCCGGTAGCGGTATAGTCTCTGGGCGGCTTTTCAAAAGGTATTTTTATTTCAGCCTTTGAGAAATAGTGACTATATTGTTTGAACAGCCTGAAAACGAGGTGCTGCTGCGCGGTTCCGATTGATTCAAGCATTCAGAACATTGGGTCTGCGGATCACTTGCAGGTATCGTTTACGGACGGCATTTGGACCGATTAACGCTGGTAATTGCCGACTGGATGTTATTATGGCCCTGGTCTTGAAGATCGGAACTAAATACTGAATAATCAGGGGGTGGTGCTTGTACCTGGCTCGAACAGAAAATAAGGGCACCTTCACGTACAGCCTGCGGGAATCTTACGTGGCCGATGGCTACCTGCAAAGCCGCGAACTTTTCCAACTTGGGTCGGACCCCGGAAAATTTATCAAATATCCCGGCGGGCACGCGTACTATTTCGAAGATGAGCTGATCGAATCCCTTGAAAACCAGAGCGTCACAGATATTGATGAACGCCTTGAGGACCTGCTGGAAGGCTTTATCAAACCTGAAATCCGGAAGGTCATCGGCCATTTCGCCCAGCGGGGTCGTTCAAAGAAGATACCATCTGGCGAACATATCATTAGCGTTCAACACCTGTTTGATAAAAGGCGGCTGCTTTTTTTGAAATCAGGCATCGTCGATCAAGGCGCCATCCGCCGATTGCCCCGTAAGCTTTTTCGCATTCTCGATCACAAATCCCGTGACGAAATCGAACAATATTTCCTGATGGCCGAGCGGATCCTCAAGCCCACTGAGCGCAAAATCTACACCTACGTCATCTTCGACCTGCAGCGTTACTTCTCCTCACCCCTGGCCAAAAGATTCCCGGCGGCCATGAACGGCCAGCAGTTGGACGATCATTTCATTTCGTCGGTTTGCCGGCTCAATGATGATCGCAATTTCTGGAAAGGACTATCCCGTGATGCAAACCTGCCCGCTTACCTCGTTCGATATGTCACCATGTACTTTGACAACCCCTTTCCCGAAGAGGACTTCATGGCGGCCTATGTCCGTGATTTCATGCGCAGTCGACGCAGCTTTCGATTCCCACAGCAGCCGGGTCCCGCCATGGGGTTGAAAGCTGCCGCCCAGGTTCTGGGCTTGGCAGTGGAAGACCTGAAAAAGTTGGACCCAACAGCCCTCACCCGCCACTATCGCAAGCTGGCTATCAAGCTGCACCCCGACCAGGGCGGCAACCAAGATCAGTTCATCAAAGTAACGGAAGCGTACCAATCTGCTTTGCAGAGGTTAAAAAAGAAGTAAAGCCGGCGGGATCGCTATTTTCCTGGCGGTAAGCCAATAGCACTGGAAGGGGGCCAGAACCAGTTTCAGAAGTCCGCCTGATTCCACAGGAATCGAGCGGTGCTTGATGTTGTCGTAAAGATTGCGCTGCAGTGGAAAGCCAAATTCACCAGGATCGATGCGCACTGCTTTTTTATCCCCTGTGATATTGACAACCACCAGCGTGTGGGTGTCTGCTGTACAGTGCACGACGGCCACACCGGCTGGCAGGTCGGCAAGGTTGGGGACAGCAGCTTCCCGGCCGCGGGGACCCAGGGCCGGGTCGGCATCAACCAGGGCGATCAGGTTGTTCAGGCCTCTGGCAATGGTATATGCGACGGTTGCCGGATCGGCCAGTTTCTGTTCCAAAACGGCCAGTTCCGACTTGGTGCGCTTCAGGTCCCGCAGTTCGCCCGTTTGGCGCAGGCGCGCATAGTCGTTGGGCAGTCCCATCAAATCGTTGAAATAGATCGATTTGACATTGCGCCCCATGAGGCTGAAAGCCAGGGTGTAGAATGCGAGAAACCGGGCGGCTACCAGCTGGCGGTCATCCAACGGCGGCAGGCAATCACGGGTGGCCACACACAACTCATAGGGTTCGCGGCCTTCCAGGATTTTGGTGCTGAAAAACTTGAGGGCTCCTTCCGTCTCAAACCGGGCGGGAGAAATGCCCAAAGCAGTGGCCAAGGCCGATGTATCCCGAATATGATTTGCCAGTTTCAGGGCCGTCTCTTCGAGAGCCATGTTTGTGAAAAGCATTTGGCGGGCCGATTCATACGTCAGGTCGGACTCCCGACAAACCTCCTTGAATTCAGCAACCGGATATTCAAACCGGGGCACTCCCTTATACTTGATCCGGCCACCGTTCTTCACGACCGTATCTGCCACGGCCTGCCTTTCGGCCAGGGTGAGCAGGTCCAGGCTGCCGCGCACCGATTTACCATCGTGGCTCTCGGCCAGACTGAAACGGATACTGCGCGGATCAAGCGCGTATGTTGCAATCTTGTCAAAAATCCGTCTAAAAAGCCCGGCGCTCCCGGTGATAAAGGCCGCCGGCAGCATGCCGGCCAAGTGAAAATCATACATCATCGGCGGTGGCGCCTGCTTGTCGGCCATCTGCTCCAGGACGGCCGAGAATTGGTCATTCACCTCCAGGTTGGCCACCATGCGGGGGGCGACACATTCCATGGAGAGATAGAGAATCTGCATCAAGTCTTTTACCTCCGGCAAGCCGAAGCAGGTCGTCTTCCAGCGTTTGAAGGCAAAATTGGCGGCATCCAGACGCAGCATATTCAGGTCCAGCCCCAGGTACCAGGCAAAATCGTCGGCCAGCATTTTAAGGCCCTGCAAGGTGCTGGTATTCAGGTCCACCTGCACATGGCTAAAGGTGGTCAGGGCCCGTATTTCTTCGCCGAAGATTGCATTGGCATGCCGACTGAATAGGGTGGCAAGTTCCCCGGCTTCCTCCGGTTCGAACCCGATGGCTTCCAACAGGTCCGGGGGTGTTTGAATGCGGTCCGGCAGAATATAAGGTACCTGGTTGGTTTCCTGGGTTTCAGACACCACAAAGATGGAATCCGGATCGATGGCACCCAGCGCTTGCAGATAGTCCCGAAAAGTAAGCACCAGACGGTACTGCTCATCCAGCAGCATCTGATCGTTTTTGAGCAGGTTGAAGATCACCAATAAACCAACGACCGGCGCCGGCAGACGCCCCCCGGTCAAAGCCGTCAGGTGGTCAATTTTTTCCGACAGCTCCATTTCGGCAAACATATCGTCGGCTGGCCTGCGCCGGTAAATCGAAAACAACGGGAACGGGCGGGGCCGGAAAATTCGGTCGAAATCACCATTGGCGAGCCTGCGCCGGTACGCCTGCTCGGAAAAGACGTAGAAACATGCGCCCCGCTCGTCATCACCCGCCAGGTAAGCCTGAAAATCGGGGTTCTCGATATCCACATGGTTGAGGACGAAATCTGCCATGGAATAATAGTCGGCCATCATGGCGGCAAATTTGGCGTTGGTCCCGAAGGCCGGATGCGTGGTGTGACGAACCACCTGGGAAAAATAACCGTCATTGAAGCGTGTTGCGGCCACCTGGCAGGCCGGCAGCATATGCATCCCGCCAAGGGCGGGAAATTGGGATTTCAAAAAGGCATCCAGCGTATCCAAAGAGGCCTCTCCCCGGGCCCACACGCTGTCGGCGTAGGTGATCACAACGGTCTTTTGCCGTATCCGCGCCAGTGGGTCCCGGGGCACGTGGCGTTCATCTTTTTCGCGCAGCGCGGGCGCCTTGCCCCGCCAGACTTCTTTTAGCATATCCATCCAGTAGGCGGTGATGTCAGCTGCCAGGGTCCCGCAGCGGTCGGCAGGGAACAGCTCGCCGAACAGGCGGCCAATTTCGCTTAATTTGTCGGCCTGCAAAGGTTTCCAGGTGTGGTTTTGGGGGTCCATGGCCCTCGCCTTGCCCTGGTTTCGGTGGTGTGCCCGCCGGCTTGCTAATGCCTGGGTCAGATCCACAGGTTCACAACTCAACTTGCGGGCTTCAGCCTGAATCGGAATCGCTATCGGTATCGGGATCGATACCGGAAACGCCACTTAAATTCCGATTTCGATAGCGATTTCGATACCGATACCGAATAGTGGACTTAAACTTTCATGAAACCCGAAAGGTGAGTGAATCATTCAGGGCTTTGGGTACAAATAGAGATTATGCGTATCGCTGATCGGTCTTTAAAATGCATAGACGCCGGTGTAATTGGCCGGCGTGATTTTTTTCAATTCGGCTTTGACCTCAGCAGATACATCCAGTCCATCGATAAAGTTGCGGATGGTTTCCGGTCCAATGGCGGTGTTGGTTCGGGTCAGATCCAGCAGGGCTTCATAAGGCTTGGGATAACCCTCCCGCCTGAGTATGGTCTGCAGCGCCTCGGCCACCACGGCCCAGTTGTCTTCCAGGTCGGCCTGCAATGCGGCTTCATTGATGATCAATTTATCCAGGCCCCGCAGCAGCGATTTGAGCGCAATGAGGGTATGGCCCAGGGGCACACCGATATTGCGGGTGACCGTAGAATCAGTTAAATCCCGCTGCAGCCGTGATATCGGCAATTTTTCCGCCAGATGCCCCAAGATGGCATTGGCCACCCCGAGGTTGCCCTCCGAATTTTCAAAGTCGATGGGGTTGACCTTGTGTGGCATGGCCGAGGAGCCGATCTCCCCCTTCTTGATCTTCTGTTTGAAATAGTTCATGGAGATATAGGTCCAGATGTCCCGGTCCAGGTCGATCAAGACGGTGTTGATCCGCATCAGGGCGTGGCAGAATGCGGCCAGGTTATCATAGGGTTCGATCTGGGTTGTCACCCGGGTACGTGCCAGCCCCAGAATGTCGTTGACCAACCGGTCGCCGAAGGCAATCCAGTCGATGTGCGGATAGGTCACATGATGGGCATTGAAATTTCCGGTAGCGCCACCGAACTTGGCGGCATAGGGAACCTGCGCAAGCTGCTGGACTTGTCCGCGCAGCCGATCGACAAATACGTAAAGCTCCTTTCCCAGGCTGGTGGGGGATGCCGGCTGTCCATGGGTCCGGGCCAGCATAGGCACCGTCTTCCAGGCTCGGGCCTTATCCGCCAATGTGTCGATCACGTCATCGAGCACCGGCTGTAGTACCCGCTGCCAGGCATCCTTAAGGGAACAAGGCACCGCGGTGTTGGTGATATCCTGGGATGTCAGGCCAAAATGGATAAACTCTTTGAATGGCGACAGCCCCAAGGCGTCGAACTGCTCCTTGACGAAATACTCCACGGCCTTGACGTCATGATTGGTCACCTTCTCGGTATCCTTGACCTTCTGAGCATCGGCCTCGGAAAAGTTCCGGTAAACGTCGCGGAGTTGTTCGAATTTAGCCGGTTCAAACGCCGCCAACTGCTCAAGGGGCACCTGGCAGAGCGCAATGAAGTACTCTATCTCGACTTTGACCCGGTATTTGATCAAGGCGCTTTCGGAAAAATAGTCCGCCAGGGCCCGGGTGGCCCGCCGGTATCTTCCGTCCACCGGGCTGACCGCTGTCAGGGGTGTCATCGTCATTGTTCATCCTTTTCTGGTTCTGTGGCTTTGGGAGATTTTTTAAAGCTCCTGAAGTATATGCAACCCGGCTGGGTTCCGTCAAGCATCGTTGGACGCCTATTTGCCTTGATTTTTAGCTCAACGGCACTATATTGAACCGGAAAACCGCAAGGTTCAATTAAGGCTCACAAACCAATCGAAAGGAAATTGCAACACATGGGAAATCAATTTCGCACGGCTGTCTTGCTGGCCGCAATGACAGCTTTCATCCTGGTCATCGGCCAATTACTGGGCGGTCGGCAGGGCCTGTTTATCGCCCTGATTTTCGCTGGCGGCATGAACTTTTTCAGCTACTGGTATTCGGATAAACTGGTCTTGAAAATGTACGGGGCCCAGCCGATCACGTCCGGAGAAGCGCCTGAGCTCTATGAAACCGTTCGGATTCTGGCCAGCCGCGCCGGCCTGCCCATGCCCAAGGTATTTGTTATTCCCCAGGACCAGCCCAATGCCTTTGCCACCGGCCGCAACCCGGAAAACGCCGCTGTGGCGGTTACCCGGGGCCTGATAAACCTCATGGACCGGGACGAAATCGAAGGGGTCCTCGCCCATGAATTGGCCCATGTAAAAAACCGAGACATTCTCATCGGAACGATCGCCGCCACCATGGCAGGTGCGATCATGGTGCTGGCCAGCATGGCCCGGTGGGGAGCCATCTTCGGTGGCATGCGTTCGGATGACGATGAAGGCGGCCTGGGGATATTCGGGGTGATTGCTATGTCCATCATCGCCCCCATGGCAGCCATGCTGATCCAGATGGCCATTTCCCGTTCGCGTGAGTACCTGGCCGACAGCACTGGCGCCGCCATTGCCGGTCGCCCGGACGGGCTGGCCCGCGCGCTGCAAAAGTTGGGCGCCTACAGCCGCACCCGGGTCATGGATGCCAATCCCTCCACGGCCCACATGTTCATCGTCAACCCGCTTTCAGCCCAAAGACTGACCAGTCTCTTTGCAACCCACCCGCCCATTGAAGAACGGGTTGCGCGGCTAACCGGTTCCCGTCCGGCAGCGCCACCCTCAAGCGACGGACCGGGCCGTCGGCAATCCGAAGGGGCTGCCTTCTGGGATCGACTTTCCGAGTGATTTTATGAATAGTAGCGAGCAAAAACAAATTGCGGCCTGGTTGACGGCCAGAAGCGGCTCACTTGAGCTGGAACTGATAACGGACGAAAGTGTCCAGGCCGAGGCACTGGAGCGGTTCTGCCAGCAGCTCACCGATTGTGGACCGGGCGTGCACATCAAGACCCGTTCTCCGGATACGGATGCGGAGCACCCAGCAATCGTGATAGGCCGCCGCCTAAAGTACCAGGCCGTCCCTTTGGGTCCGGAGCTGTCCCCCTTTCTGGAAGCGGCCGCAAGGCAAATGAGTGAGATGGAAGATGCCCTTGCCGCCGGGGCCTATTCCCTCGAAGCGCTCACGGTACCGGCCCACCTGGACATATACATAGCTCCGCAATGCCCACATTGCCCGCAAACGGTCGGTCAGCTGCTGCCCATGATCCAGGCCAACCATAACATCTCCATCAGCATCATCGACGGCACGCTCTTCACCGAGCTGGCTGATAAAGCCCAGATAAAATCGGTCCCTACGGTAATGCTCGATACTGACTTTCGCTGGACCGGAACTGTTGACATGAACGAACTAACGGATACCATCATCAATCGCGATCCGGTCAAATTAGGGCCCAAGACCCTGCGCAGTTTTATCGATGACGGTCGGGCATCCGACCTGGCCCAGATGATGATCAAGGCGCAAACCGTATTCCCGGCGCTCATCGATTTGATTACCCACGATCTCTGGTCCATCCGCCTGGGCGCCATGGTGGCCGCCGAAGAAATTGCCTGGGAAGACCGCCCCCTGGCCGGCACGATGATCCCGGCCCTTGAAAAGCGGTTTACCGAAGTTAACGAAACTGTACAGGGCGATATCCTGCACGTCATCGGTGAAACAGGCGGCCCAACCGAAGTTCCGTTTCTGGAAAACATCGTTGCCGACGCGGCCAATGAGGAGCTGCGCGAAGCAGCCAGGGACGCCTTAGATTCTATCCGGGAGTATGCAGCGGAACACGATCCGGCAGGCTGATTCCTACCTTCTACCTTATACCTCACACCCTATACGGTACTACCCTCCCACCCAACAGCCTTATAAAAAACGGGGCATGGTTCGAGGTAAATACCGGTGGATCCCGCCTGACAATCGGCGCAATCCGCGGGTGTTTTTTAAATCTCTTTTCAAGAAACCCGCGTACCCGCACCCGGTCCCATCCATGGGGGTGCTTGAAGTCCTGATAAAAACTCAAATCACCGTCATAAAAATCCCGGGTCTTTATTGCGTCGGCAGCGGGACTGTTCAGGGGTAGATTGAAAACAGCCAGGTTCAAAAAACCAATGCCATAACTGTGGCGGGCCGTGAAAGCCAGGGTCTCGTGCGCGGCCCGCTCATTTTCGGCCGGGGTCCCGAACAGTAGGTATACATAGGTCGCTATGCCGGCCTGCTTGAGGTTGGTGAGGATCTTTGCAGCGGCGGCCAGGTCGGTTCCCTTCTCCAGGGTGTTCAAAACCGACTGCTCACCCGACTCCAATCCGAGTTTCAGCATCCGGCAGCCACTGTCCTTGAGCCGACGGCAAAACAGTGGGTCCTCCAGGTGACGGGTGAAACGGGCAAAGCCGTACCACGGTGCACCGATGGGTTCTTCCGCCATGGCCTTTAGCAGAGCCGGCTGGAGCGCATTGTCCAACAAATGCACGAGGACCGGGTTGTGCTTACCTACCAGGGCTTTCAGGTCAGACACCACCCGGGTGATCGGAACAGGTTCCCAGGGGTTGTTTTCAGCACGTTCCGGACAAAATGAGCAGCGGTGCCAGTAGCAGCCGCTGGAAGCGCTGTAGGGTAGGATAAACCCCGGACTCAGGTAACGGTAATCTTCAAACACCGCGTAATCAGGAACCGCTACCCCCTCGAGGCCAGACTTGCCCATCCAGTTTAACAGGTGCGCTTCACCAGGGCCGGCAACCAGATGGTCCACCAGATGCTCGCAGAAATTGCGCCAATCCGGCCGGCGTATCCAGGAGGTAATCAGGCCGCCGCCCAGGATGATGGTCAGGTCCGGCCGCTCTTTTTTCAAAAGGCCGATCAGAGCGAAACCGCACAAGGCCTGGGAGAGGAACCCCAAAGAGATGCCGACGGCTTTAACGGCCGGATCAAGGGCTGCCGGCAAAACGCTTTCACGGTAGTAGGAGAAAAACGGGTTCTTTTCCGGGGCAGCAGCGGCTTCCAGCAGATCCCGGCTGCGAACCGGCGAAAGCGCGTGATCCTGGTAATTGGCCAAGCCCACCCGCACACGGTCACCCGGTACCGCTTTTTCCAGGGCGCGATTTAGATCCGCCACAGCCCGTTTATACCGATCAAACGAACGATACCCCGCTGGATTCTGTAAAAAGCGGATGTTGCGGTCTCGATGTTTAATGGCCCGCCGGGTCCATGTATCATCCGCTTCAATCGGCCTCTTCAGCAGATACTGCAGCCCGCCGATATTGGCATCGATTACCCGGCACTGCAAATTGTTGTGCTGCAGCGCCCCGGCCAGCCGGGCGATCCCGGCCGGTGGTTCACTGGGTTTGGAGACCGGTGGATGGATAAGCAGTATCATTTTCCATTACGTCCTTTGCGGGTGGGCCGATGTCCGACACCACTCGGGGAGGATATATCCCATTCGCTTTAAAAAGGCCATCTCAGGCTTGTTTCTGGTGGATACCTGCCAAACCATTTGATCTTACTATGCAATATGTGGTAGACAAAAGGATTAATGACTACAACCTGATGTGTATCCGGTAAATTTGCCATATAAATAACTTATTTCTATCGCACTTGAAGCACGAGCGCTGAAATGATCGCAAACAACTACACCGCCGAATCGATCGAGGTCCTCAACGGCCTCGAACCGGTCAAACGCCGGCCGGGTATGTACACCGATACCCTGCGGCCCAATCATCTTGGCCAGGAGGTCATCGACAACAGTGTCGATGAGGCCATTGCCGGCTTTGCCAACCGCATCGATGTCACCTTGCTCCCCGATCACTCCCTGAAAGTCACCGATAACGGGCGCGGCATGCCCGTGGATATTCACCCGGAAGAAGGGATAACCGGTGTGGAGTTGATTATGACCAAGCTCCACGCCGGGGCCAAGTTCTCCGACAAAAACTACCAATTTTCCGGAGGGCTGCACGGCGTGGGCGTGTCCGTGGTCAACGCACTGTCAACCCGCCTGGACGTCGAAATCAGGCGAGACGGCAACAAGTACGCCATTGGATTTGAAAATGGTGATATCTTTCAGATTCTGGAGGTGGTGGGCACGGTCGGCAGGCGTAATACCGGGACCACCATCCATTTCTGGCCGGACCCCAAATATTTCGATTCCGCCCGTTTTTCCATTCCGCGCCTCAAGCACGTGCTGCGGGCCAAGGCCGTGCTCTGCCCGGGGCTCACCATTACGTTTACCGATGCCAAATCCGGTGAGACGCAGAAATGGTATTACGAGGATGGCCTCAGTGAATACCTGCAGGGCAATTACCCGGACACCATCATCCTGCCGGACCCGCCTTTTGTCGGTCATTTCGAAGGCACCGGGGAGACCGTCAGCTGGGCGGTCACCTGGCTGCCGGAAGCCGGCGACACGGTTTGCGAAAGCTATGTCAACCTGATTCCGACCACCCAAGGCGGAACCCACGTCAACGGCTTCAGAAGTGGCCTGCTGGCCTCCATTCGTGAATTCTGCGAGTTCCGGAAATTGATACCCCGGGGGGTAAAACTCACCCCGGATGATATCTGGGACCGCTGCGCCTACATTCTGTCGGCCAAGATGCAGGATCCCCAGTTTTCCGGTCAGACAAAGGAGCGACTTTCCTCCCGACAGTGCGCCACGTTTGTTTCCGGGGTGGTCAAGGACGCTTTCAGCCTGTGGCTCAATCAGCACACCGCCGCCGGCGAACAGTTGGCCGAGTTGGCGATTAAGAATGCCCAGCGCCGACTGCGCAAAAGCAAGAAAGTGGCCCGTAAAAAAGTCACCAGCGGTCCGGCCCTACCCGGCAAGCTGGCCGACTGTGTGGGCCAGGACCCGTTGGATGCCGAACTGTTCCTGGTTGAGGGCGACAGTGCCGGGGGGTCCGCCAAGCAGGCCCGCGATCGGCAGTTCCAGGCGGTAATGCCCTTGCGGGGCAAAATTCTGAACACTTGGGAAGCGGATTCCGGCACAATTCTCGGTTCAAAGGAGATACATGACATATCCGTCGCAATAGGCGTTGATCCCGGCTCTGTAAACATCAGCGGATTGCGTTACGGCCGGATCTGCATCCTGGCGGACGCGGATTCGGATGGCCTGCACATTGCCACCTTGTTGTGCGCCCTGTTTGTCCGTCATTTCCTGCCCCTGGTGGAAAACGGACACATCTATGTGGCCATGCCGCCGCTCTACCGCATCGATGCCGGCAAAGATGTCTATTATGCCCTGGACGAGGAAGAAAAGCTCGCCACCCTCGAACGAATCAAGGCGAGCAAACCACGGGCGAAAATCAATGCCCAGCGTTTCAAAGGCCTGGGAGAAATGAACCCCATCCAACTGCGGGAAACCACCATGGCCCCGGACACCCGCCGCCTGGTGCGTCTGACCCTGAAGGAGGATGTCAACACGCTGGGCACCATGGACATGCTGCTGGCCAAAAAGCGCGCCGCCGATCGCAGGACCTGGCTGGAACGCAACGGAGGCATGGCCGGATAATGAGCCGAAGCCATCGTATGTATAAGATGTTTGCAACAACTATGAGGATAGCAAGAACTAAGTGTGAAGTGACTGAAGTGCGCTAAAGTGCCTAAAGTTAAGGCGTCGCTTCGCTCCATTGGTCTTATCAAATCAGCAGTATTCCTTTACTTTAGTTCACTTAAAACTTTAGATCACTTTGAACTATCCTGAGATGAAGGTATCGGTCCAGATGAATAGGCCCTCCTGATAAAAACGGCCGACAAGGAATATATACCATGTCCCAACCCACGACTTTTACAGCCGACGGCATCGAGCAGCTTCCCATGGAAGCCTTTACGGAAAGGGCCTACCGGGAATATGCCATGTACGTCATTCTCGACCGGGCCCTGCCCCACATCGGCGACGGTCTCAAGCCGGTCCAGCGTCGGATCGTTTATGCCATGTCCGAGCTGGGTTTGAAAGCCACGGCCAAGTATAAAAAATCCGCCCGTACCGTCGGAGATGTGCTCGGCAAATTCCATCCCCATGGCGACACGGCCTGTTACGAAGCCATGGTCCTCATGGCTCAGCCCTTTTCTTATCGCTATCCCCTCCTGGACGGCCAGGGCAACTGGGGGTCGGCGGATGACCCTAAATCCTTTGCCGCCATGCGCTATACCGAATCCAAGCTGGCGCCTTACGCCGAGGTGCTGTTGTCCGAGATCGGCCAGGGCACGGTGGACTGGATTCCCAACTTCGACGGCACGCTGGACGAACCGGCCACCTTGCCGGCCCGTCTGCCCAATGTACTGCTCAATGGAACGACCGGCATTGCGGTGGGCATGGCCACAGACATCCCGCCGCATAATCTCAAGGAGGTCGCCGCGGCCTGTATCCATCTGCTGCAGCATCCGAAGGCCGATGTGGCGGAACTGAACGAACATGTCCCCGGGCCGGACTACCCCACGGCGGCTGAAATCATCACCCCGCGTGAAGATCTACTGGCCATGTATCAAACGGGCACCGGTTCAATCCGGATGCGGGCGGTCTTCGAACGGGAGAACGGAGACATTGTAATCACCGCCCTGCCCCATCAGGTTTCAGGGGCCAAGGTTCTCGAACAGGTTGCCGGCCAGATGCAGGCCAAGAAACTGCCCATGGTCGTCGATTTGCGTGACGAATCGGACCATGAGGACCCCACCCGCCTGGTGATCGTCCCGCGTTCCAACCGGGTGGATGTAGATGCCCTGATGAAACACTTGTTCGCCACGACCGACCTGGAAAGAACCTACCGGGTCAACATGAACCTGATCGGCACCAATGGCCGACCACAGGTCAAGGATCTGCGGTCTTTACTGGTCGAGTGGTTGAAATACCGCAAGGAGACTGTCCGTCGGCGCCTCCAGTTTCGCCTGGACAAGGTAACCGATCGCCTGCATGTGCTGGAAGGCCTTCTCATTGCCTATCTGAACATCGATGAAGTCATCGCCATCATTCGCAGCGAGGACCAGCCCAAACCGGTCTTGATGGAGCGCTTCAACCTGACCGGTGTCCAGGCGGAAGCCATCCTGGAGCTTAAATTGCGCAACCTGGCCAAACTCGAAGAGATGAAGATTCGCGGCGAACAGGAAACGCTGGCCGCAGAGCGCGATTACCTCGAAAAGACCCTTAACTCGAACCAACGCATGAAAACCCTGATCCGGAAGGAAATTGAAGCTGATGCCCAGACTTATGGAGACGACCGCCGCGCCCCTATTGTGGCACGGGGGGAAGCCCAGGCCATGACCCAGGCCGACCTCGTACCGGTGGAACCGGTGACGGTGGTCCTTTCCAAAAAGGGCTGGGTCCGGGCGGCGAAAGGGCATGAAATCGATCCTGTCAGCCTGAACTATAAATCCGGGGACGGCTACCTGGCGGCCGCCCACAGCCGCAGCAATCAGCTGGCCGTGTTTCTCGATTCAACCGGACGCAGCTATGCCGTGGCCGCCCACACCCTGCCGTCGGCCCGCGGTCAGGGCGAACCTTTGAGCGGCCGGGTCAACCTGCCCTCCGGGGCCTGGTTCACATCTGCTCTGTCCGGCGATCCGGACAGGCCGATCCTGCTGGCCAGCGATGCCGGCTACGGCTTTGTGGCCAAGCTCTCCAACCTGTTCACCAAGAACCGCAGCGGTAAAGCGGTGCTGACGCTGCCGAAAAACGCCCATCCGCTGCCGCCGGTCTACGTACAAGAGCTGGAATCCGACCAACTGGTGGCGATCACGAATGAAGGCCGGATGCTGGTTTTCGCCCTGAATGATCTGCCCACCCTGGCCCGAGGAAAAGGAAATAAAATCATTAACATACCCTCTGCCCGGGCCAAATCCCGGGATGAACTCCTCATTGCCCTGACAGCACTGCCGCTGGGCCATAACCTGGTGGTGCACGCCGGCAAGCGGTACCTGAAACTTAAACCGGGCAATCTAACTGATTTTACAGGAAAAAGAGGTCAACGTGGGCGCAAACTGCCGCGGGGTTTCCAAAATGTCACCGGACTGGAAATAGAAGCCGCCTCGCAGCGCGCACTTTTATAGGTAAGGCATCATCTTCCAAGGAACTGGCTTTGGATTGCCCATTGAAGGGGCGAGCACAAAAATAACACATTCATAGCATGTCCGGATTCAGGGGATCAGGCTGAAGACTGAAGGCTGAAGGCAAACCCTAAATCAGTCTAACCGGTTGAAATGTATTCCATTCAAAGGATAGCTGACTGTTGTTTCCAATCGCTTACTTAGTGCTCACAACTTCAGTCTTCGGACTTCAACCTTTAACCTGAATTACTTGACACCGACCGAGTTTGACCCCATATTCACGGCAAAAACAAACCCTCACCGGGAGGATTTAGCTTCATGTTATTGAAACTTTTTCTGGCCTTTACCCTGATCCCGATGATCGAATTGACCCTGTTGATCAAGATCGGGACGGCCATCGGGGTATTCAACACCCTGGCGCTGGTCATTGCCACCGGTTTTGCCGGGGCCTACCTGGCCAGGGCCCAAGGTTTTCAGACGATGATGCGAGTACGCGAGCGTTTAAACCGGGGAGAAATGCCGGCGGAAGATTTGATAGATGCGGTCATCATATTCGCTGCCGGGGTCGTCCTGTTAACCCCGGGTCTGCTGACTGACATCGCCGGTTTGCTGTTGCTGCTGCCGGCCACGCGGACGCCGTTCAAGCGTTGGCTGCGGGCTCAGTTTGACCGCTGGATGCAAAATCCCAATATCCACATTACCCGGTACCCCTAAAAATACGAAGACTGCTTATTGGCTGCGCCTATGCATGCGGACAATGGTTATCAAAAACCGCCGATCAGGGCCTGGGAATATACCATTGCAGGCAAGTGGACGGTCCTGGCCGGTAAAACCGATGCCGATAACGACCGACTGAGCCTAAAAGAGGCGCGGCCCCGGGACTGGTGGTTTCATGTACGCGGCATGCCGGGCAGCCATGTGCTGCTGCGGGCCCTCCCCGATGAAGAGCCCGGCAAAGGCATCCTCAAGAAGGCCGCGGCTGTAGCCGCCTACCACAGCAAGGCCCGCAACGGGGGGGTAACGCCGGTGGCCTGTACCCGGGCAAGCAACGTGACCAAACCGCGCGGGGCCAAACCCGGCACGGTTCAGATCCGCAAGGAGACCATTTTAAAAGTCAGACCGGGATTGCCGGATTCAGGTTTTTAGGCCGACGACTGAAGGCTGAAGAAGAACCTTGAGAACCGTTCTGGCAGGCTTGATCTAATATACATCAGGGGCTGCAATGGGTTCGACTGAATTGCGATTTCAATGCTTTCTGGTCGTCCTTACCTTCAGCCTTCAGTCTTCAGCCTAAAATCCTTATTAGCCTTACGCTCTATATACGGCGTAGCGAAAGTTCTATCGTTTGCCTTTGAAGAATAAGTTTCAAGTATGACAAGAAAATCCCCTAAAGAGCTTGCTAAAATTCTCGCCTACATCCTCGGCCGCCGGCCGGATGAATTCGGTCTTGTTCCCGATCGGTCCGGGTATGTGAAAGTCAAGGAGCTGATCAAAGCCCTGGGCGAGGAACGGGAGTTTCGCTATGTGCGCCGCTCTCATCTGGAGGAGGTGCGCCTCACGCTGACCAAGCCCCCCATCGAGATAGAGAAAAACTTGATTCGGGCCCGGGACCGCTCCGACCTACCGCTTCCAGAAAGAGCAGTGGACCTGCCCAAGTTGCTCTATATTTGCATCCGCCGCAAGGCCTATCCCTACGTCGCTGAAAAAGGCGTCATGAAATCCGAGGGTGATGTGGTCCTGAGCGCGGACCGGGAACTGGCCGTACGCATCGGTAAACGGATCGATCAGTCGCCGGTCACCCTCACCGTCCAGGTCCAGAAATCACTGCAGAAAAGGGTGCGCTATTTTTCAGGAGGCGGCGACCTGTACACCGCCGCTTTCATTCCCGCCGGCTGCTTCACGGGTCCGCCCCTACCCAAGGAAAAACCGGATCTGACCCCACCGCCTGACATGGTTCCGGCCGTCCCTAAAAAACCCGGCAGCTATACAATAGACATTCAGGAGGATGGAACAATCGATTCAGCATCCGGGGGTGGTCGCGGCAAGAAAGAGGCCCCCTGGAAAAAGAAGCGCAAGCGGAGTAAGGCTAAGCACGAAAAGCCACCGTGGCGTCGATAGAAACGGTTTCAGGACCTACCCTCGAAATCAATCTCTGCGTTGGGCAAGGGTGCTCAATCCTCGAAATATTATATATATTCCTCCGGTTGAACACCCTTCCCCGCCTTGACCTTGAATTCGATTGCAGGCCCTGAAACCGCTTCTACAAAATTTCCTGTAACAGTTTGTTTTTTATGGTTTTAACCTATGTTAACACTTAACACATGAGACTTAAAACTGCTGCATTCGGCATCTGCCGAATGCAGCAAAAACCATTTGACAACCATATTTGAAATTTGTTAGGTAGCGATTTTACATTTTCCAGCAGTTCAAATGGGCCGTTAGCTCAACTAGGCAGAGCACCTGACTCTTAATCAGTAGGTTGAAGGTTCGATTCCTTCACGGCCCACCACTTTTTCAAGTATTTAGGCGGTTTCCACCAGAAGCCGCCTTTTTCATTTGTTGTCATTACCTGGAAAACTCTTACCTTTTGTTCCCCCAATGCCCCCGATGAATTAGATGATTTACCGGGCGAGAGCGTCGAACCCGAGGGTAGCCAATGTGAGTAAGGATTTACAGGGATTCCCACCGCATTGACGCCACCACTGTTGCTAAACGTTCTCACAAGACACCTGACTTTTATGATAACTAAATTACTCCCCAAAGCGCTATCGAAATAGACGTGATATTAGCCTGCAAAAGTCGCTTTGTACCAAATACCCCACTTTGTAGAAAAGGCATAACTTATTGATAAACTATGTGTTTTGTGTATACTCAAACGGTCACACAAAATTGCGGAATACCTCAAATAATTAAATCGACTTTAAAAGTCATTAGCGACATCGTAATAAGTTAGGATTCTCATCCAATGAGAGAAGTACTTATAGGGCTAACGCTTGCCCTTATTACATGCCTATTTCTGTACATACTTCCTATTGAGTGGGCGCGCGGTTTGACAGCGAACCTGCTTACCTTGATTGCTGCAATTTATGTCGGATTCGCAATTGCATCGCAGGGTCGTTTGGGGATTCCCAGGCAAGTTATCGGGTGTTCATTTTTCGTCGCGTTCGCTTTGCTGGGGCTTTGGTTGAGCTGGTGGTTCTTGGTATTTGGTCTGGCGCTTCATGCCGGCTGGGATTTATTACACCATGGTAGACATCGAGATGGTGTTGTGCCTCGATGGTACATTCCGTTTTGTGCAGCTTATGACTTTTCGGTTGCTTTATTTGTGGCCCTATATTTTGCAGCAAGAACCTAACCATTCGCTGGAGTATACAGAGACAACTTGAATGAACACACAACAATTCAACCGTTGAGTGTAAAAATAAAAGGATGTACCATGCAGAGTGTAATCCCCAACATTGGTGTTGGCATAAGTTTGATAATGGGGTTATGGGCAATTGCCTCCCCGTCTAAAATTGAAGCTTTTGTATCCATCAAAGGCATCGGAAAAGAAGGCGTTTCCGAAGTTCGGGCCACATACGGTGGCTTTTTTGTTGGGGTGGCGTTCTGTGCAATGGTGACTCAAACACCAGCCATATTTATAGCTTTGGGATGTGGCTGGCTATCTGCTGCAGTAGTGCGCTTGGGTACGTTACTATTTGGTTTTTATACACCCAAAAATGTGGTTGGTACTATGTTTGAGGCCGCGATTGGTTCACTTTGTATTACACCGTTGTTCACATAACATGTCGTTTGAGCAAGCACGCAAAGATCACGCGTGTCTCAGCTCAACCGTTCGCCACACAAACGAAATTAATCCCGCTGTAATTTGGAGAAGTATCTTTGGAAACTTTCATTGAGCCACTTGAATTGGTGGCAAATCCTAATTTCCAGGAGCAAAGAAAAAGCAATCTTGCCATCCTTGAAAATGAAAGCATCGATGCTCCCATATTTGAGCTGATTCATAAAATCAACAGATTACGCTATTGTTTTACCCTCCAAAGCTGTTTTGGCCATTTTTTGTACAAAGGACAAGTTAATCCCAATAACTATGAGCCATTGCCTGTTTCAAAGAATCTAACCAGAATTGAGTACAGGATTGCTTATATTGCTTTTTGCATTGATGATTGCCCTTTCGGGCGCAGTATTCTAAGGACTTTTAGAAAAATCCCCTTACTTGATCCTGAGAATATTCAGTTCTGTTGTGCCAAGTGGTTCTGGAAACGGCAGGTCAATTCATATGTGCTACAGGTAGAACCTGACCGATACAAGGACAGAGACCAAATTACAATCGATTATGAAGAGGCCTTGAAAATCGAAAAGGTGCGAAATATGTTCTTTGATCAACTGGGTGCGGTCCTAAAAAGTTTCAACCAGTAACTGAAAATAGCTGACTGATCATAAGAGAACCAGACGCGCCAAAACCGTGCGCGTCTCAGCTCAACCGCCATAAATACACACATGGGATGCAGTAAACAAAATGAAGAAAATCATTCTACATATCTTTATGGTGATTCTGCTGCTGGCAATATCTGTTAGCTCCGGTATGGCAACAATTAAAAAGCCTTCTTACTGGCCGACCCAGGGGTGGAAAACCGCCTCGCCCGAAAGCCAAGGAATGGACTCTTACTTATTGATAGAGATGCTGGATACCATCTTGAAAAAGGGCCTTAGAGTTGAAAGTGTACTGATCATTCGCAATGGCTATATGGTGCTGGATGCATACAGTTACCCTTATTCGCCCAAAGTTCCCCATCATATTGACGCATGTACGCAAAGCATCACTGCAGCACTTATTGGAGTCGCTATTGATGATGGGCATATTCGCGATGTAAATCAGCCTTTATTGGATTTTTTCCCCGGGCGGGTGATCAAAAATATCGATACCCATAAGAGGGCCCTTAAACTTGAAAATTTATTGACCATGACATCCGGGTTCGAATGCAGCGACCCTTTCTTGTATTTGCAAAGTGGTATGATGAATATGATTTTGGACGCTAACTTGAGAATGAGCGCAGATTGGACCCAATACATAATCGACTTACCCATGGCCGAGGCGCCGGGAACCCGCTATCGATACTGCAATTATGACCCATTTCTCCTTTCGGCTATCATACAAGCCAAGACCGGCCTGAATGCACGCGCATTTGCAGAGAAGCATCTCTTTGATCCGTTGGGCATAACTGACATTGGCTGGGGATCAAATCCTCAAGGCATCACATTGGGGTACGGTGAACTTTTTATGCGTCCGCAGGATATGGCCAAAATTGGCTTTCTCTATTTGCATAAAGGTATCTGGGATGGAAAGCAGATCATATCTTCTCGATGGATAAAGGCATCAACAAAAAAACATATAGATACCAAACTGTTGCCGGGCTATGGCTACCACTGGTGGGTCGTCAGCCCTGGTATATATGCTTCAGCCGGCAATAAGGGGCAGTTTATTATGGTCGCGCCGGAGAAAAACATAGTTGCTGTTTTCACCGGCAGACTAAGTCCTGAGGAGTTTTTTATTCCCCTGGATTTTATGCAATCATATATTCTTACCGCAGTTAAAACTGAAGGGCCTCTTCGGTCGAACCCGGAGGGAGAAAAACTGCTCATTTCTAAAAGCAAGAAATGGCAAAACACAGAACCTGCCGAGCGAAAGAACAAGTAATACGGCAATGCATCTTACACTGTAACCAAACAAGTGAACAGGCGCTGCAACAAACGCACTAAAGCGCCGCTGCAAACCTGAAGCGATAGCTTTTTAAGACAAAAATCCACCACGTAAGACAAACCTGAGGACCAAGGAGATGAGACCGTGGCAAATATCGTGATCTGTGCAGATGGGACCTGGAACCGGCCGGAAGAAGACCTGGCAAAGGATTTTCCGACCAATGTTTTGCAACTATCCCGTGCCATCGAACCTGCCCAAAATGGCATTAAGCAGCATGTTTTTTACGATTGGGGTTTAGGCTCTTATCACAACCGAGTGAGTGCGGGAGCGACAGGACGAGGAATTCATAAAAATATAATGGATGGATACCGCTACATCGTTCAGAACTATGCACCCGGGGACAAAATATTCCTGTTTGGCTTCAGCCGCGGCGCTTATACAGTCAGAGCTTTAAGCGGCCTTATTAATAATTGCGGTGTTTTGAGGCGGCCGGATGCCAGACTTGGGGCAGAGGCCTGGAAGATTTACAAGAGCCCGGCGAAGAAGAACCGACCAAGCGAATTTGCCGCCAAGCGTTTCCGAGAGGCGCACAGCCATCCTTCGCGTAATGTTCATTTTGTAGGTGTTTGGGACACCGTTGGTGCTTTGGGTATTCCCTTTAGTTTGATGGGGTTATTTGAGAGTCATGATGAGTTCTATGACACCAAGATGGGGGCCAACGTATCGTTTGCCCGCCACGCTCTGGCCATAGATGAGCAACGTGAGGATTTCGAACCTACGATCTGGCTTCCCAGACCAGGCGTCGACCTGAAACAAGTCTGGTTCGCCGGCGTACACTCGGATGTTGGCGGCTCATACCCGCCTGACGAGGAAACCGGGATACGGGCATCTGACACGCCTCTCGGATGGATGCTGGACGAAGCACATGACGCCGGTCTGATTGTTGAACCCCATCTGCGAGCCTCCCTAACTGAAGGTAGTCAGGGTAAACTGCACAAATCCCGCAAGCATGTTTATCGACTGAAATCCCCCTTGCACCGACCGCTGGTAGTGAAAGATAAACCAACTAAAATCCATCCGAGTGTGAAAATTCGATACAAGGCAGATCCCAAATACCGACCGCCAAAATTAAAAGCACTGGTAGAGGAATACGGGTGGGAGAAACTGGATGTTGGCGTATAAAATATTAAACGTATCTGATCAATTCATTTATACCAACAAGCTGATAATAACGGGCTGGGTTTATCAGTGGCGCACGCTGGCAAAGTGGATCCTGGAAAGAGGAGGCCTTAGGACGTACCCATTACGGCTCTGACCCGTGAATCCATAACCCGGTACCAAAGTGTGGGGATCAGGGCCAGTAACAGCATGCCGGCGTAACCGGTGGGCAGCTGCGGGCTTTCATCGAAATGCTGCAGGGCCTGGTAGCGTACACCCGGTTTGAAGTGGTGGTCCGAGTGGCGCTGCAGGTTGAACAGGTAGCGGTTGGTCAGCCAGTTGCTGGAATTCCAGGAATGCCGCGGATTGATGGGCTCATAGCGTCCGTCCCGGTCCTTTGAGCGCATCAGGCCGTAATGCTCCACGTAATTAACAACCTCCAGTAGACCAACGGCGATCACACTCTGGCCGAGCCAGTACAGCAATCCCCCCGGGCCGAATATCACGGCCACCCCTGCCAGGAGGGCCAACTGGTAGACGAGGTATCCAGCTACGCGATTGTGTCGGCTCCAGGCCGGGCGGCCCCTTTTTTGAATCCGGTGTACTTCGAAATCCCAGGCGCTGTTGAACCCGCCAAAAACAGTACGCGGCCAGAATTTGTAAAAGGACTCCCCCAACCTAGCGGTAGCCGGGTCTTCTGGGGTGGCGACAGTGCGATGATGGCCGGCCACATGCTCAATGGACCAGTGCATGTACAGGCAGGTGGCAAGCATGATGCGGGCCAATAACGGTTCAAAGCGGTTATTGACCCGATGGGCCAATTCGTGGGCAACCGTGATCCCCATGGCCCCGCTGCTGATGCCGATAGAAAGGGTTAGACCGGCGGCCTCCGTAATAGAAAGCGGATTGTAGGCTGCGGCGTATGCTCCCCAGACCGTAACCGCCACCTGCACCGGACAGCAGCCCCAGGTAAGCAGGCGATACCCGATACTTTGTTCCAGTTCTTTGGCAGCCCGGGACGAAGACGGGTTGGAACGGTCAATCCCGATGATCAGGTCCAGGACAGGAACCAGTCCGAAGACATAAAGCGGCGTCAGCAAGTTAAAGAGGCCGCCGGCCAGGTAGCCGCACACAACCGTTAGCGGCAGCGTATAGGCAATCGCAAAAGAGAGGATGTCTTTTTTCATTTTGGTTCCCGGATGAGACGCAACGCTTAAAATTCATGGACAGTGTTTTTTATTTTAGCATATAAATGGCCATAGAGACTATCTCAAAAAAGCCTTCTGGCCCGGCATAGCTACAGGGCGAAGATGGTTTGGCCCGATTACGGCTTGGGGCACCGATTATGATAAATTGGAGGAACCCAAACATGCGCGCAGCTATCTTCAATAGGTTTGGCGGCACCGATGTCCTCGAAATAGCCGACATCGCAAAACCTACGATCCAGGCGGATGAGGTACTGGTAAAAGTCTGCGCCGCCGCAGTGAATCCCAAAGATACGTTTGTGCGCAAGGGGCGCTTCCAGCTTTTTACCGGCAAGCAGTTTCCCCTGCAGTTGGGATATGATTTTGCCGGCGAGGTCGCCGCGGTCGGCGAGCGGGTCTCCGGGTATGCGCCCGGACAGGCGGTCTTCGGTATGCTGGATTGCTGGCGGGGCCGGACCTGTGCCCAATACCTGGCCGTTGGGACCGATAATCTGGCCGACATGCCGGGCACCCTCACTTTTGAAGAGGCGGCGTCACTTCCGTTGGCGGCTTCCACTGCCTTGCAGGCCTTGCGTGACGAGGCGCACATCAAGGATGGTGACCAAGTGGGGATCAACGGGGCTTCCGGCGGGGTCGGTACCCTGGCGGTCCAGATAGCCAAACTATACGGGGCCAGCCTCACGGCCATCAGCAGTACCGTGAACCATGATTTTTTGACCAGTCTGGGTGCGGATACCTGTATCGATTACCACAACACGGATGTGGCGGCCGGCGATCAACGGTTCGATATTTTTTTCGACGTCTTCGGCAATCAACCCTTCAAACGGATCAAGCCGGTCCTGGCACGAACCGGCACCTGGGTGTCGACCGTGGTAAAATCACATGTTCTAATCAGTCAGTGGGTAACCCGCCTGTTTGGGCGCCAAAAAGCCAGACAAGTCGTGGTTAAAGCCCGCCATACCGATTTAGCGCTCATCCGGGACTGGGTGGCGGCCGGACGACTGCAGCCGGTTGTTCATGACATCTTCCCCCTGGATAAAATTCAGGCGGCGCACGCGCAACAGGAAACCAAGCATACCCGCGGCAAGATCGTCGTTACAATTGATTGATTTGCACACACTTTCCCGTTTTCTTACTGGTAAAGAATCCTGGCCCTGAAAGGTGCTTCACTGCCAAAACACCAGGGCAAGACCATGCATCGCGCAGAGACGCAGGGGCGCAGAGAACATCAAAACCAGAAATTGGTCGCACTCTCGTGCGAAAAACCATTTCTAAACCCTCAAGGTTTTAATCCCGCGTAGCGGGATAATCATTGTGGTGTTCTCTGCGCCCCTGCGTCTCTGCCCGAGAATAATGCTCCTATGGCACAGCCGAATATCGCTGACTCCCACGAAACGGACAGGCTCCCGAATAGCGGGACAAGTTTAGCCCTGCGGACCAAATTTTTAAAAGATTGAGAAATATCACACAGCAGGCATCTCAGCCGGTCAGGCTGGCGGCGCACTGCACACACAGATCGGTCTCGGGCAGGATCATCAATCTGGCGGGTGGAATCGGCTCTTCGCATTCCAGGCACAAACCAAAATCGGGGTCATCGATTTTAGCCAAAGCTCGCACCAGACTCGCCAAAGAATCCCGGGCTTTCAACAAAGCGGCTTCGTTGATGCTTTTGCTGTTGATAGCCTCCATGCGGGTCAAACGGCCGATGGCATTGTCCGGCGCAATCGGTCTGACCAAGTTCTTATAGGCGCGGATATCCGCCTGCAACTGCCCGATCCGGACCTCAATCTTGGCTCGCAGTTTCTGTTTTTGATGTTTATCCATATTGCGTGGTTCTTATTTCCGAAAAGTGCCCCTCAGGGTCCGGCCGGGTATCAGGCGGCCGGTTCTCGGTGCACGGGGATCCGAATGATGAAACAGGCACCTTTGCCCGGTGATGACTTCACTTCCATGGTACCCCGGTGATTCTCCGTAATGATAAAATAGGAAACCGAGAGACCCAGGCCGGTACCGACACCGACATTTTTGGTTGTGAAGAAGGGCTCAAACACCCGCTTGCGAACCGCATCGGGCATGCCGGGTCCGTTGTCCTCTATCTCTACCCGGACAAACTCACCCTCCGGCCTGACGCGCAATGTAAACCGCGGTGACGTCAACTTTACATTGTCATCCTCTGCGGCCATGGCCTGAGAGCTGTTACGTAGGATGTTTAAAAAAACCTGCTGGATTTTACTGCTTTCGCATTGCACCACCGGCGTATCCGGTGTGTACTCGCGGACAATTTCGATTTTTCGGAAATCGAAGCGCGTCTTCAGATCGTAGTCGTTTTGGGCCAGTTCGACGGTTTTGTCCAACAGGCGATCCAGTCCGTGATAGCCGAATTTTGATTCGCTCTTACGGCTGAATGAGAGCATGTTTTCTACGATCTTGGCTGCCCGCCGGCCAGCCTCGATAATGGTGTCGATGGTCGTAAATAGACCCCGGCGGGCCATATATTTTTCAATGCCCTCCATTGATAAACCGCATTCTGCGGCTGCTTTGGTATTGGCCGGCAGGTCGGTTTTCAGGCGTCGGGAAAGGACCTGGACATTTTGGAGTATGCCGGCCAGAGGATTGTTGATTTCATGGGCCATACCGGCAGCCAGGCCACCCACCGATACCATTTTTTCCGTCTGCATCAGCATGTCCTGGGTACGCTTTCGTTCAGTAATGTCGGTGACGGTGATGATCTGGCCCTTGTTTGGGTCCTCGGGATTCAAAGGATAGGACCGGATGCTGCAATCAAAGACCGTTCCATCACCACGCAGCAAGCGGGTATCCACCTGGCCGATTTCGGACCGGGAAGCACCGTCATACAGGGCCGCCCCAACCCGGTTGTAATCTTCTGGATCAGCATAGAGCTTGGCCGAATCAATACCGATGATATCTTCGCGGGCACAATCCATAATACGCAGCAGGGCCTCATTGCACCAACTCATCTGTCGGTCGATGACCAAGCCGATCCCCACTGGAGAGGCCCTGAGAATGGCGCGCAGTCGTTGTTCACTGTTGCGCAGGGCCTCTTCTGCATAGGTCCGCTCCTCAATCTCATTGCGCAGACGCCAATTCGCCAGGGTCAGCTCCTCGGTGCGTTGCAGCACCCTTTTTTCCAATTCCTGATGTGACTTGTGCAAGTCATCTTCAGCCTTTTTGCGCTTGGTGATATCGCGGGCATTGATGACCAGACCTTTAACAGCCGGGTGGCCCAAAAGATTGTCGCTGACCCCCTCGAAGGTGCGCCAGGACCCGTCGGAATGGCGAAACCTGAAAGGACCCGGGCTTGCAGAGAGAGCTGAATGCAGGCTTTCTTTGCTGCCGACCATAGCGTTGATGTCATCCGGATGGAAATAGTCCCTGACCTGGGCACCGATCAGATCAGCCGGCCGGTAGCCAAGAACCCTTTCGACGGATGGGCTCGCATACTTGACCCGCCCTTCGACATCCAGGATAGCAATGATATCGGAGGCGTTTTCAATAATGGATCGAAAATGCTCCTCGCGACGCTGCAAGGTTGTCAGCGTCTCCTGCAACTGGCTACTCATCCGATTGAACACCGCTGACAATTGACCGAACTCGTCGTGGGTCTGCACGGTGATCCTGGTTTCAAGATCCCCCTGACCGATACGATCCGCGCCGGCTGTTAATTCACCCAGCGGCCGGGTGAGGCGCCGGGTGAGCAGCATCAACGCCAGTGCTAAAATAATGGCACCGAGGATTCCCATGAAGACGACATAGGGACGCATACGGTTGGCCACGCCATATACTTCGGCCTCCGGATCCGTGGCGATGATGTACCACTGCCAAGGTTCGAAATAGTCGTAGCGCGCCAGGTGCCGTCTTCCGCTCGGGTTGATATACGTCAGGTGGCCTTGACCACTTTCCAATTTATCGAACCAAGCCCGGGCACTTACGTTCTGGCCCTGCAGTGCGGTATCAGGATGATAGGCCACGGTCCCGTCGGCACTGACCGCAAATATATAACCCTGCTCACCCACCTCGATGGCCGCCATGGCGGTACCGGCGTCCAGCTTGGCCTTGGCAATGCTGGCCGGAATCTCCTCCAGGCCATACTTGTGGAGGATGTCTTCTTGGACGGCCACAATGCGGACAGCTTCAGACAACCTTGTCTGCAGCCAGGTTTCAGCCAGATCGGTCAGGGCTAGGTGCGCAAAATGGTAGGTTGTGCCGACGGCGGCAAACAGGATGAAGCAGACCAGCGGGAGCGTTGTGAGCAAAATCTTAGTGTAGATTTTCATCGCTTGTCCTCTGAACGCCGCCGATCAAATGGAGTATCAAGGGTTCAGATTTATCCAGGTTTTTTCTGTAAACTGGGGATACAAGGCCATCGTCGAGGCCAGTGAATGGCCATAGTGCACATAGTCTTTTCGCAAGTAGCCCTGCTTTGTGAAGATCGCCGGGAAAGCCACCATCTCGTCCAGAATCCTGATCTGAGCCTGGATCCACAGGTTGACCTGCTTTTCCGGATTTATTTCCAGGCGGGCTGCTTCGATCAATTTGTCGATCCGGTCGTAGCGGGAAAAATTGGTGTCCGGTTTGCTGCCGGTAATCACGATGGAATCCGAGTGGTAAAAACGGGTAAGATAGGCATCCGCATTGGGACGCCAGGCCACGTAGATGACAATTGGAATAGGTTGGGTGCGAATCATTTTATGCATTTCGCTATGTTTCTTGACGGCAATGTTGCAGGTAATCCCGATCCGGTCCAGCTGTTCGCGCAGGGTTTCATAAAGGCGGCGGTATAAGCGTTTTTCCGAAGATACCAGTTCCAGGGTAAACCCTTCAGGGTAACCTGCCTCAGCCAATAATTGCCGGGCCAGTTTAAGGTTGGTTGGATAGGCAAGGTTCAATTTCCGGGCCTGTTCCCCGGTGAGGCCCCCAGGGAGGTATTGCACAGGTACCGGTGAATAAACATGACCCACAAACTCTTTCGCCGTTGTATCGGCGAAGGCCTCCCGATCGAGAGCATATGCCATGGCCCGTCTTACGCGCACGTCATTGAGGGGGGTGACGGCGGTATTGAAAAAGACGATCGAAGTTTCGCCGACGCCATGGGTATCAATCTCCATATCCGGTATCTTGGAGACCCTATCAAACCATCCTTTGGCGCCATAACCAATGATCATATCCACCTGGCCGTTCACTATAGCAGCTTCGCGCTCCTCGATCTCCGGCAGGAAATGGATCTCCACCCCGGCAATCTTGGGCCGCCCCCGGAAATACCCATCGTGGGCTGCCAAGATGAGCTTTTCGCCGGGCTGGTAACGTTGAAATTGAAAAGGGCCGGTACCGATGGGATACTGTTTGAATTTGTCGTAGCCCATGGTCTCGATTGCTTTTTTGCTGACAATGAAACCACCCGCATAATCGGTGAGTTTTGGCAGAAAAAGGATTGGCGACAATGGTTTATCGAGGATGATCTGGATAGCATACATCCCTGTTTTTTCAACCTTCAGATCAGCGTACTCGCCGGCATAGGCGCATGTATTGCGGTTGGCAGACTTTTGCAAAGAATAGACCACATCATCCGCCGTCAGTTCATAGGCCGGGGTATCCGGCCCGGCATGGAACTTGACACCTTTCCGCAATAAAACCGTCCAGACCTGCTTGCCGCCCACCATTTCAAACTCGGGAATCTTGACGGCCAAATCCGGTTCTATTTTGGGGGCATTGCCCGGTTGATAGCGCAGCAGTCCATTAAATACCATATCGGCGAAGGCCCGGTCCTGGGATCCGGCTGCAAAATGAGGATCCAGCTTACCCATTTCACTGACATGGACTCCGAACCGCAGCACCCCGCGTTTGGACTCGGCCGGGTCAGCGGCTGCAGCCGGGCTACCCCCCATAAAGAGGACCCCTGCTAATATGCCAAGCCCCGTTCGCCAGAATTTCATATTCGTACCCCTTCTCAAAACCTGAATGCGTTCATGCGCAGAAGCTAACGCTGTCGCGGCCGAATCCAGCTTATCCGGAATCACAATGCGTTGAAAAATAGCATGCTCACAATAAGGAGTCAACGATCGCGCCGCTAGCGGGTAGACAGGCTTTTCGGCTATGGAAGGGGAGCTAAAAGCAGATCAGCACTGTAACCTTGCAACTGTCCCCAGGCCGGCCACCGGTCGCTAAACAGTAGATTCACCAAGTGGAACCGGTTCCCCCCCCGCTTCCGGCACGGCGGTCTGATCTGGCCCGAAACCCTCGTTTTTCAAACCTTCAATCCTGGAAACACCACCCTACTGGGCCAGCTTTGCATAACCACCAAACATTAAATTTAACTATTAATCTCGAGGACTTGAGCCATGATTTGCGATCTGCGGATTTTTTACCCGGATTCCGATATACTGCTTGACAAAAAAGATTGACGAATGTAATTAGTATTGTTTTTATTATGGGCACAAATGGTCCAATCCTTGCTCCGTAAATGCGGGGCTTTATATCCAAAAGGAGGATACATGCGAAGATACGAAACGATCGTGATCATTGATCCCGACCTTTCCGATGAAGGTCGGGCCCCGGTTCTGGACAGGGTCACCCAGTTGATTCCGCAGTTTGACGGAACACTGATCCTGGTAGACGAATGGGGGGCAAAAAACCTGGCCTACGACATTAAGAAAAAATCCCGCGGGCACTATGTCCGGGTGGATTACTGCGGTAACGGGGCGCTGGTCAGCGAAATTGAGCGTAATTTCAGAATTGACGACCGCGTACTCAAATTCATGACGGTGCTGCTTGACAAGGATGTTGATCCGGAAAAGATCAAGGCCGACATGGACGCGGAAGAAGCTGCGAAAAAAGCGCAAAGCGAACAAGCCGCGGCCGCCGCCACGGAGACTGAAACCCCGGTAGAAGCACCAGCCGATGATACGCCTGAGCCGGAGAAGACCGAAGACCCCAAAGCAACCGAAACCAGCGAGGAGGCGTAACCCATGGCTATGAGACCGCAGAGAAAAAGAAGAAAAAGAAGAGTCTTTCATCGTAGGAAAGTATGCCGATTCTGTGCCGATTCCAGCTTGTCGATTAACTATAAAGAGCCTAAACAGCTCAAATACTTTATCACGGAACGTGGGAAAATTATCCCGCGGCGCATTTCGGGCACCTGCGCGAAACACCAGCGCACCTTAACCCACGCGATCAAAAGGGCCCGGACAATTGCGCTTCTGCCCTATGTAGGTACAGCTGATCTGCGTTAATAACTGATCACCCCGGGGAGCAGAAATCGTGCCGCAGGAGATGGGCGGACAGGTGGTAAGGGATATCGTCAACGGTGTTGTCATCACCGGTTTTGTCTTTGCCGTATCTGTCTTTTTACCCATTGTCGGTTTATTCACAGCCGTTATTATACCGTTACCTATTCTGTTCTATCGGGTAAGGCTGGGCCGTCGGTTTGGGGTTGCCGTACCGGTCCTGACAGTCGTGATCATCTCTATGATCATGGGAGGCCTGGCGGTCGACGCACTGTTTTTTCTGGGATTGATGTTGACCGGGTTTGTGTTGGGGGAATATTTTGAGCAGAACCTGCCTATTGAAAAGACCATCGGGTATACCTGCCTGGTGGTTCTGGCGGCCGGATTTGCAGCGTTGCTCTTTTACAGCTCCGCCCAAAGCGTTTCTTTGATAGATATGATTTCCGCGTATGTTCTTAAAAACCTGGAAATCACACTGGCACTATACAAGCAGATGGGCATTCCGGTGGAAACGATCCACCGGATCGAAAACTCGCTGGATAGGATACAATACGCCCTGGTACGGCTCGTCCCGTCGCTGGTGCTGGTCTCGACCCTATTTGTAAGTTGGGTCTGTCTGTTATTCGCGAAACCGCTATTTAGAAAGTTTGCGTTGCCTTACCCGGATTTTGGCACGCTGACAATCTGGTCGGCGCCTGAAAAACTGGTCTGGGGCGCAATCGGCTGCGCAATAGCAATGTTGCTGCCGTCAACCGGCATCAGATTGATCGGTCTGAACGGCATCCTGATCTTCATGATGATCTATTTTTTTCACGGCATTGCGATTGTGGCCTATTTTTTCGATAAAAAGAAGTTCCCCCGCATGGCGCGATCATTCATTTATACCCTGATCGCTATCCAGCATGTATTTGCCCTGATCGTGATAGCACTGGGTTTTTTTGACCTGTGGGTAAATTTTCGAAAGCTTGAGAAACAGTAAGATACTGTCATTGGACGGAGGAGATAATGAAACTGATTTTAAAAGAAACCATTGAATCGCTGGGGATCATCGGGAGTGAAGTCGATGTGGCCCCCGGCTATGCCCGCAACTACCTACTGCCCCAGGGGAAAGCGGTTGAAGCCACGGCTGCCAACCGCAAACTGCTGGCCCAGCAGAAAGCCAAGTTTGATATTCAGATCGCCAAGGAAAAGGAACTGGCCCTGGAGATGGCCAAAAAGCTGGAAGAGGTAACGTGCACCATCGAAGCCAAAGTGACTGATGGCGACCAGCTCTACGGCTCCGTAACCACCCGCGATATCATTAGCGCGCTGGCCAAACAGGAAGTCAAAATTGAGCGGCGGATGATCCTGCTGAAAGAACCCATCAAAACCACCGGCACCTTCAAGGTGCCCATTCGGGTGTACACGGAAGTCGAACCGGAAATTTCGGTTGAAGTCGTTGCCGAGCAATAACAGGTACCCGCTACCGGGCAGTTGCGGCTGAGGGACTGCCCGGTGCCGGATAGCCACTGGAAACATACGGACAAAGACGCCCTCCCTGCCCGGGCGGCACACCAACAACACGATTTGGCAACGCGCCATGCGGGGCTATCAATGCCGGATAATCCTACGCAAACCAATAAGGATCCAGGCCTCTATCACGTACCGCCCCAGAGTTTAGAGGCCGAGGATTCCATTCTGGCGGCCATCCTGATTGACAATGAAACGCTGCTGGACGTGGTTGAAATTCTATCGCCCGAGGATTTTTATAAGACCTCGCACCGTAAAATTTTTGGGGCCATTACAGAACTGTTTTCGCGCAATGAACCCATCGACCTGGTAACCCTGACCAACCGGCTCAAGGAACAGAACCAACTCGAAAAAGCCGGCGGAGCCGCTTATCTGGCAGGTTTGGTGGATTCGGTTCCGGTGGCTGCCAATGCGGAGCACTACGCCAAGATCATCCATGACAAAGCCTGCCTCCGCCGGTTGATCGAGCAATCCAATGCCATCGTAAAAAAGTGCTACGAGGACCGTGGCCAGGTGGATGATGTCCTGGATTTCGCCGAAACCGCCATCTTCGAGATCTCTGAAAACAAGATCAAACCGGCCTTCTATCCGCTCGGTAAGATTATCGAGTCAAACATCGACACCCTGGAGGAACGCCAGGGCAACAAGGCTCTGATTACCGGCGTCCCCACGGGATACGCCCAACTGGACAGAATGACCGCCGGTCTGCAACCGTCGGACCTGCTGATCCTGGCCGGTCGGCCGAGCATGGGCAAAACCGCTCTGGCTCTGAATATTGCCCGCAACGCCACGCTCGATGGGAACATCCCCACTGCCTTTTTCTCGCTGGAAATGTCCAAGGAGCAACTCTCCCTGCGCCTGCTGTGTTCGGAAGCACGCATTGACTCTTCGCGGCTGCGGAGCGGATTTTTCAGTCGTGATGACTGGGTCAAGATCACTGACGCTGCCGGCGCACTCAGTGAAGCGCCACTGTATATAGATGACTCGCCGGATGTAACCGCGATGACCATCCGGGCCAAAGCCAGGCGTCTGAAAATGGAAAAAGACCTCGGGCTCATCTTTATCGATTACCTGCAACTGATGCGGGGTCCTGCCAATACCGAGCGCCGCGATCTGGAAATCTCCGATATATCCCGTTCTCTCAAGGCCCTCGCCAAGGAGCTTGACTTGCCGGTTATCGCCTTGTCCCAGCTCAACCGCAAACTGGAAGAACGCAGCGACAAGCGCCCCCAGTTGGCTGACTTGCGCGAGTCCGGGGCACTGGAACAGGATGCCGATGTGGTTGCGTTTATCTACCGGGATGAAGTCTACAACAAGGATGAAAACAATCCCAACCGGGGAAAAGCCGAGTTGATAGTGGCCAAACAGCGCAACGGCCCGGTTGGAACCTTACCCCTGACATTTCTCAATGCCTATACGCGTTTCGAAAATCCAGCCCCCGACATGATGCCTGGAGGTATGTAGCCACGATTCATGAAGCGGATTTTTGGAAATACCAGCGGGCTCAAATCCAATCACACCAGAAAGATTGAAAACCTCTATCGGCGACGGGTGCAGCCTACCCAACTGATCTCCCCGGAACTAACCCGTGATATCTGCCGGCTGTCAAAGGATACGGGCCGGCAGATCGGTCTTTTAATCAATCGGCTGGGCAAGATTACCCATGTCATCGTAGGTGATCACCAATCTATCATGATTCCCGGGTTGCGCGCGTATCGTACCGATCCCGGTCGCCTGCTCGGTCTGCGTTGTATCCACACCCATCTGGGTGGTGAAACGCTCACCCGCGATGACCTCACCGACCTGGCACTCTTGCGCCTGGATATGATGGCAGCCGTTACCGTCGGTGGCAACGGTCTGCCCGGCCCCATCCACCTGGCCCATATTTTACCCGGCCAGGCTGCGGGCCGCCCCTATCACATCCCTGAGCCGCTGCGGCTGGACCAGCTGGACATGGACTGCCGGGAACAAATCCGGGCCCTGGAGACGGAGATGGCCCAAACCCGGTCCGCCATTGCGGCCGGGGACACCCGCGAGCGGGCCCTGCTGGTCAGTGTCACGACCCGCTCGCGCCGCCAAGCTCTGGAGAGCCTGGATGAGCTGCAAGAACTGGCCCGCACCAGCGGGATTGTCGTTCTGGACACCGTCTTGCAGCAGCGCAAGAAAGCCGACGCCCGTTTCCTTATGGGACTGGGCAAACTGCAGGAACTTGCCATCCTGGTCCTGCAGAAAGCGGCCACCTTAATTGTCTTTGATCAAGATCTTAATCCATCCCAGATTCGGTCGATCACCGGTAAGCTGGAAGATATCAAGGTGCTGGATCGTACGCAGCTTATCCTGGATATCTTTGCCCAGCGGGCAATCTCACGCGAGGGAAAACTGCAGGTCGAACTGGCCCAGTTGAAATACCTGCTGCCGCGCCTCGTTACCAAAAATACCGCCATGTCGCGCCTGACCGGGGGTATCGGTGGCCGCGGCCCCGGGGAGACCAAGCTCGAGATTAACCGCCGCCGGGTTCGCAGCCGGATAGGGCGTCTGGAGAAATCCGTCAAACAGGTCCGCAAGCAGCGCGCCCAGCAGAAGGCCCGACGGCACAAAAAAGGGCTGCCGGTTATATCGATCATCGGTTATACCAACGCCGGGAAATCGACGCTGCTGAACACATTGACCAACAGCCAGGTCCTGGCTGAAAACAGGTTGTTCGCAACCTTGGACCCATCCAGCCGCCGCCTGCGCTTTCCTCAGGACCTGGAGGTCATCATTACCGACACGGTTGGATTTATCCATAATCTCCCCCGGGACCTGGTGGCGGCCTTCCGGGCCACCCTGGAAGAACTGGAAAGTGCCGATCTACTGCTGCATGTGATCGACATCAGCAATCCGCGCTACAAGGCCCAAATTGAATCGGTGGAACGAATCATTGCAGATCTGCACATTGGCCACATCCCCTGTATTCCCGTCCTCAACAAGATGGACCGCCTCATGCCGGAGGAGGTGGCGATCATAACGACCCGCTTGAACGGCATTCCCATTTCAGCCCTTGACCGGGCTACGTTGAGGCCGCTCATTGACGCGGTCATCACCAGGTTGCCGGAGCAGGCCAAATGATAAAACAAAGAGCGCCCAGGAGTTGACAGCAGACATAAACCAAGATAGGAAATCTGCTATGGATTTCGGTAAGATAAAGAGTGTTGCCCTGGAGGCCGCCCAGCAGGGAGCCGAGGTGCTGATGGGAAAAATGGGCCGTCTGTCGGAAATCAACAAAAAGGGGGCCATTGACCTGGTAACCGATGCTGACACGGCTTCGGAAAAAGCGATTATAGCCACTATTCAGGCGGCCTTTCCGGAACATGTCATTTTGGCTGAGGAAAGCGGCCTGAGCGACGGCTCGTCGGTCTTTCGTTGGATTATCGACCCCCTGGACGGCACAACCAACTTTGCGCACTCGCTGGGCCTTTTCGCTGTATCGATCGCCTGCGCCCGGGGGGACGATATCATTTGCGGGGTTGTCTTCAATCCCGTCAGCGGGGAACTGTTTTCGGCCGTCAAAGACGAGGGGGCGCAGTTGAACGGACAGACCATTCGGGTTTCCGACACCCTCGAAGTGGGCGAGAGCCTGCTGGTCACGGGCTTTCCTTACAATGTGGGTGAAATCCTCGAACAGATTATGACCCGTCTTTCCCGTTGTCTGGCGGCATCCCAGGGTGTCCGCCGACTGGGCAGTGCCGCTCTTGACCTGTGCTATCTGGCCTGCGGGCGTTTCGAAGGTTTCTGGGAGCAGAACCTCAAACCCTGGGACACGGCGGCCGGGTTGCTGATAGCGCGCGAGGCCGGGGCCCGGGTCACCGACTTTGACAATCGTGAGTTTAGGATCGACATGTCGCAATTGCTGGCCACCAACGGCAAAATTCACCATCAGATGCTGGACCTGATAAGTCTCGAGGATGGAAGATGAACATAGAGAATAAAACGCGGCTGCTGCTTGATCAGCACATCGGCTGTTTTGGAGAATTCAACCCGGAAGACCGGATCTGTCGCCAGTATTGCGCCCTGTGTTTGCGGTGCGCCATAGAAAGCGATCAGGTAACGCGGATGGAAATTTTGGAGGACCTGCTTTTTTCGGAAGCCACCAATGCTAAATTGCAATGATCGACTGAAACCCTACTAGAACCTATCTCAAAAAACGGATTTTGGTTGAAAATGACGCGAAGCTAATGCCTAACGTGGTGCAAGGCGGCCGTGAGGATCCCCGCGCTGCGGGACTTCCCGCTTATTTCCTTATTTTAGATGTGGGTCGTAAACCGGAGGAATACATCAGGTATTTCGAGGATTTACTCCGAGCGCCCAACGCCGAGTTTGGGCCAAAAGACTTTTTTGAGATGGGTTCTACTAAAACTGGCCCGCCTCGAGTTTCTTGGATAGATATTCCACCTGCCTGCTCGTGGCGCCTTTGAGTTTCATTTCCCTTTCGACGGCATTAATGGAATGCAGCGCTGTAGCATGATAGCGCTTGAAGCTTTTTCCGATGGCCTGCAATGGCGAGTCCGTGTATTTGCGGGAAAGATAGATGGCGATCTGCCGCGGTTTTACAAAACACTGCCGGCGGGACTTGGACATCACGTCGCTGACCGACACCTTGTATTCCTTGCAGACCAGTTTTTTTATCACATCTATCGTAATATTCTTTTTCGTGCGGACAATATTTTTTACCACACTGCTGGCCAGATCCAAATCGATTGGCACGCCCAGTAAAGATGATTTGGCGGTGATACCCACCAACCCGCTTTCCAGTTGCCGGACATCATCGGTCAGTTCTCCGGCCAGGTACTGAAGCACATCATCCGATACGGATTCCCCGAAAATCTGGGCCTTCTTGCGTAGAATGCGGACCCGGGTTCCAAATCCAGGAGGGTCGATCTCCGAAATAAGACTACTGCTCAAGCGGGATCTTAGCTTGTCGTTGAGCTTGGGAATGTCCGCCGGCAGGTTGCAGCTTGAGAAAATAATCTTCTTGCCGGATTCAAGCAAAGAGTCCAGGGTCAGAGCCAACTCGATCTGGGTTCGTTCTTTACCGCTCAGGTAGTGCACGTCTTCGAGCAACAGCACATCACACCCGGTGCGGTATTTATTCTTAAAGGCATTCACGCAGTCGTGCCGAAACGCATCGACCATTTCGTTGGTAAAATCTTCCGCGGTAATGTAATAGACCTGATCCGAAGGGTGTTCGGCCAGAATGTGGTGACCGATAGCCTGGGAGAGGTGACTTTTGCCCATACCGGTTCGCGAAAGGAGGAACAGCGAATTCTGCTGGCCCATTTTCCGTGACGCCAGTGAGAGTGAAGCGGAATAGGCAAAATCGTTGTTCGACCCCACCACGAACTGGTCGAAGGTGAACTCCCGGCGCAGGGTACGGCCACTGTGGGGCCGGACTTGTATTTTAGGAATTTTTAATTGAATCCGCTCGGGACTGGACGACCGTTTTCGCCTGGCACCGTTGGTGATCTCGACGATCAGCCGGACGGATTTCCCGGTCAGTTTTTTAAGGCTGGCTTCAATAACAGCGCCGTACTGGTCGAGCACCCGTTTCCTGGAAAAAAAATTGGGCGCGGCCAGGACGAACTGAGTACCGTTGGCCGACGTCGGTTCCAACGGATCAATCCACATCCGGTAACTATGTCCGGGAATCTGTGTTTTGAGAATTTTTTTTACGTCTTGCCAGGTGGATTGCATATGGATTTCGTTAAAAGACAAACAAATTGCTATCTTCTGTCAATGCAGAGTTTTATCGATCAATTCAGGCAAAAAAGAATGTAAAATTATTGTTTATCCGGAATGTAGGGCCATCCAGAAACCTCTGAACAAGGTTGAAGATCTTTTTATCCATTGGGTCGCAATCTGTCAATCCGGAAGAATCGGATTTATTCAGTGCCCCCAAAGCAGTTATCAACAATTTATATCTAACTGTTATAACGAATTATTCAGATCCAATTCTTACGAGCCCCAATGAATACACATTTTCTGCTTACACCAGTATATTCAACTATTTTAGCAACATCCATAGCACCATTCTATCGTAACCAAAACATTAATTCTCCAATATTCTCTTATTTTCTTTAAATAGCTTTCATTTTCACTTTTCTAACAATTCTTTAACATTGTACTGAAATCAGAGCAGATACTGTTTTTCAAGACAATCTACTGCCCGGTTTTACTCTGCCCCACCCTGTTTACAAAGAGGAGGTGGTTGAGTATTATACTTAAGGTTTGGCCTGTCTGACAAATTCTTAATCCGGTGCTTACGAATGCCTCAAAAAACAATAACAATCCGGGGTGCCCGTCAACACAACCTTAAAAATGTGGACCTGGATCTGCCCCGCAACCGGTTGGTCGTGGTGACCGGATTGTCCGGTTCCGGCAAATCCACCCTGGCTTTCGATACCCTTTATGCTGAGGGTCAACGGCGCTATGTGGAATCGCTGTCCACCTATGCGCGCCAATTCCTGGAGAGATTGGCGAAACCGGATGTCGACATGATCGAAGGGCTGTCGCCGGCCATTGCCATCGAGCAGAAATCCGCCAGCCACAACCCACGCTCCACCGTCGGTACTGTTACGGAAATATACGACTTCCTGAGACTGTTGTTTGCCCGGGCCGGCATCGCACACTGTCATGAGTGCGACCGTCCGATAACCGCCCAAACGGCCGGCCAGATCCAGTCCAAAGTCTTTGAATTGCCAGCGGACAGCCGGATACAGATACTGGCCCCGCTTTTAGCCCGGGAAAAAGGTGATCCGTCGCACCTAATTGAACGGTTGCGCAAGGATGGGTTTTCGAGAGTGCGCGTTGATGAGACGATTTTCGATATCGAGTCTACCGGCAGCTTCGATGCGGACAAACCACATAGTCTGGAAGTCGTGGTCGATCGCCTGGTGGTAAAAGACACCATGCGCAACCGGTTTGCCGATTCGCTCGAACTGGCCCTGGCCCTGTCGGACGGAACAGTGATTATCGATGTACTTGATCAGGCGCCGTTGGTGTTTACTGAAAAGCCGGTTTGTATCAAGTGCGGCGTCAGTTACCCGCCCTTCACGCCGGCCAGTTTTTCTTTCAATTCTCCACACGGGGCTTGTCCCCATTGTGACGGGCTGGGCTCGAAAACGGAGTTCGATGAAGATCTGATTGTCCCCAATCCGGCCCTTTCCCTGCGCGAAGGAGCCATTATCCCCTGGGCCAATCGCAGTACGGTTCACTTCACGGATTTTTTAGACGCTCTTACCCGTCACTACAAAGCCGACATCTATACCCCCTATCAGGAGCTGCCGCCGGCCTTCCGCCAGGTGTTGATGCACGGCTCCGGGAAAGAGGAGATCCCCTTTTATTTTGAAAAACAGAACCGACGGCATATTTATAAAAAAACGTTCGAAGGCGTCATTCCCCAGTTGCAGCGCCGCTATTTAGAGACCGATTCGCACTCGGCCCGGAAAGAGATAAAGCGGTTCATGACGTTCCGGCCGTGCCCGGGTTGCCACGGGACCCGCCTGAATCCTCCGGGGCGGGCGGTGCGGGTCGCGGGTAAAACCCTGGCTCAGATCACAGCGATGCCCATCATAGGAGCCATCGCCTTTTTTAGCCAGATGAAGCTCACCGGGCAAAGGGCTGTGGTGGCAGAAAAAATACTCAAGGAAATATCCGGGCGTTTACGGTTTCTGGATGATGTCGGCCTCTCCTATTTGACCCTGAACAGATCCGCCGCAACCCTATCCGGGGGCGAAAGTCAACGCATCCGGCTGGCCACCCAGATCGGCTCAAAATTGACCGGCGTGTTGTATGTTCTGGACGAACCCAGCATCGGCCTGCATCAGCGGGACAATCAGCGCCTGCTCACAACCCTGCTGGCAATGCGGGACATGGGAAACACCATTTTAGTGGTAGAGCACGATGAGGAGACGATCAGGGCTGCTGATCACGTCGTGGACATGGGGCCCGGGGCCGGCATGCATGGCGGTCGGGTGGTATTCAGCGGCCCCCCGGAAGCTTTGGTGGCATCACCGGCATCGTTGACCGGACAGTATCTGTCCGGGCAAAAGTGCATTGCGTTGCCTACCCGGCGCCGGCCGGGAAACGGCCGCTGCCTGGCTCTCAAGGGTGCCCGTGCCAATAACCTGAAAAAACTCGATGTGGAATTTCCGCTGGGCTGCTTTATCTGCGTCACCGGCGTTTCCGGCTCGGGCAAATCTACCCTTGTGCTGGAAACCCTGCATGCGTTGCTTGCCCGCCATCTGCATTACAGCCGCATACCTGCCGGCCACCACCTGGGGATCGAAGGCCTGCAGTATGTCGACAAAGTGGTCAATATAGACCAGGCCCCCATCGGTAAAACACCCCGCTCAAATCCCGGCACTTACACCGGTGTCTTCAGTCATATTCGGGAAATGTTTGCCAAAACAGCGGAGGCCCGGGTACGTGGTTTCAAGCCGGGCCGCTTCAGTTTCAATGTCAAAGGCGGCCGCTGTGAGGCCTGTCGTGGTGACGGTGTGGTCAAAATCGAGATGCACTTTCTGCCGGACATTTACGTCCCCTGTGATGCCTGCGAAGGGAAACGCTACAACCGGGAAACCCTGGAAGTTCGCTACAAAGGCAAAACCATTGTAGACGTGCTCGATATGACCGTAAACCAGGCCATGGCTTTTTTTAAGAATGTCAGTTCTATCCGACCCAAGCTGCAGACCTTGATAGATGTCGGTATCGGGTATATTCATCTCGGGCAGCCGGCCACGACGCTATCAGGGGGTGAGGCCCAGCGGATCAAGTTGGCCCGGGAATTGAGCAAGCGCAGCACGGGTCGCACGGTCTATATCCTGGACGAACCCACCACCGGCCTGCACGCAGATGACATCCGCAACCTGCTGGCCGTACTCAATCGTTTTGTGGACGCCGGCAATACGGTGATCGTCATTGAACATAACCTGGATGTCATAAAAACAGCCGATCATGTGATTGACCTGGGCCCGGAGGGCGGTGATATGGGCGGTGAAATCATTGGTACCGGTACACCGGAAGTGATCGCCGGCTTGGAAACATCGCACACGGGAAGGTTTTTAAAGAGGGTATTACAGGTATAAGGCATAAGGTGTAAGGTAGAAGGTAGAAGGTAGAAGGTAGAAGGTAGAAGGTAGAAGTTCCTAAACCGGATTTTCCTTCTACCTTCTACCTTCTACCCAAAAAAAGGGGCGTTGCCTGAAAGGCACGCCCCTTTTTTTGAACTCCTATGTCGCGCTCATCTTATTTTGCGAACAGAGCCGCAATGGCACCTGCCTGCGGATGGGCAAAAATAAGGATAAGGGATACTACCAGTGCGTAGATACACAGAGACTCGATCAGCGCCAGGCCGATGAGCAGGGTTACGGTAACCTTACCGGAAGACTCGGGGTTTCTGGCAATACCTTCAACAGCAGACCTCAAACCGAGTCCCTGGCCAATACCACAACCAAAGGCTGCAATGGCGATACCGAAACCGGCGGCAGTGGCACACGCGATAAAAAACTGTAATGCTTGAGCTTCCATACCTACTTCTCCTTAATTTGAAAGGTTTTAGTTTGCTTCTTCCATTATCCCATTACGTGTACAATATCCCATTTATTGTACAAAATTCGACGGGCCGGCATTGTGTGTGGCCGGCCCGATGTAAACGCTTAGTGCGCGTGCTCCATCGCGCCTGTAAAGTACATGATGGAGAGCAGAAAAAACACAAACGCCTGCACGAGGGCGACAAAAACACCCATGGCCATGATCGGTAGCGGAGCAAAAAACGCACCGGCCAACATAAACAAGATGGCGAGGACCAGCTCGTGGCCCATCATGTTTCCAAACAGACGGAATGAGAGGGACATGATCCGGGCCAGGTGTCCGATGATCTCGATCGGAAAAATGATGGGAACCATCCACCAGATCGGGCCGAGAAAGTGTTTGATGTAGCCCGCGCCGTGATACATGACGCCGATGATGTGTGTAAAAATGACGACAACCAGGGCGCACGAGGCCGTGGTATTGAGGCTGGCGGTGGGCGGATAGAAGCCGGGCAACAAGCCCGACAGATTGCACGCCGCGATATACAGAAATACCGTGGCGATGAGCGGGAAGAACCAGCGGCCTTCGTCACCGGTCAGATCCACCATGAACTCTTCCATGCCGTCAATCACGATCTCAAAGAAGTTCTGGCCTTTGGTCGGGATCATGCTGAGCCCTTTGACAGCCAGGCCGGCAACCACGATGAGAAAGATCATAATGATCCAGGAATAGATGACATGGGGATAGTGATGCGCGAAATCCCCCAGACCGATCAACTCACACAGATGTACGAAAATCATATAGGGATGTTCCACCTTAGACCGCCTCCTTGAAAATTAGGTTTTTCACTTCTAAGAGTGTCGCCAGGATAATGCTGGCCACTACTACCGAAAGGCCGACTATCAACCCCAGAGGGTTAACGAAATGCCCGGCAATCAGAATGAAGATAATGATGCCGCTGGCAATGAAACGCATGTAATATTTGGCTAAAATGGAGTTATGCGAGGAAAGATGCGGTGGGGTCAACGCCTTGTTGAGGGTCCGAGCCAGCAGATGGAAGTTGATCGTTACCAGCAGGCCGCCAAACAGCACACCGCGGGCGAAACCGGGTGTGGCCAGCCACCATCCGCCCAGGCTGAAAAGGGCGAACAGGACCCAGTTGCTAAGGGTAACGAATTTTAGTAACCGTTTTTGGATATCCACCTTGCTCGTATTCCTCTGGTCTCCGGGTCGTTAGAACTTGCGGCTCTTTTTAATGGCGAGCGCGATATTCCGGAATCCAGCTGCAATTCCAAATCCCAGAAAAATAAGGGTCAGCCACGGAGCCGTTGCGAATTTCCGATCAAGATAGACGCCGAAAGCCAGACCAATAAATATGGACAGCGCCACCTGGAACCCCAGGCTGCTGTAATACGCCAGTTCCTTAAGGGCGCGTACTTTTTCCCTTTTCATGCAATAAAACGCCTTGCAAATGGGGGCTGTGAGATCCAGCCCATTCAAGGGAAATTCATTTAACACAGCTTGTCCGGCGAGTCAACGAAAATAACGCTCAAGGTCGGGGTCAACCGGCCGCGTCCGCGGTGGGTTACAAGCGTGTGTATCCTCCGGATATTAATAGTGATCTTGAATCCTGATGCCGGCTTGTGGTGCGCCGGATACAAGGAGGCCGTAAAGCGGTTGGTCAACAGTGTTCCAGTATGATCCGACGGGCCTCGAATACCGGACCATCCAGGCAGGCATGCCGGCACTCTTCGTCCAGGGTGTCTGTGCTTTTTACCGCACATCCCATGCAAGCCCCCATGCCGCAGGCCATGATGGTTTCAACCGACACCTGGCAGTCCACTTGAAACCGGTCCGCCAGGGCGGCAAGCCCCTGCAGCATGCCCACCGGACCGCAGGCATACAGGCTTTGCACATCCCGCGCAGCCAGCGACCTTTCCAACGGCATGGTAACCAGGCCCTTTTCACCGGCGCTGCCGTCATCGGTGGTTGTATAGACCTGCAGGCCCATCTTTTCGAAATCCGCTACACACAGCAAATCCGGAGCCGATCGCCCCCCCAAATATACCCGGATCAGGTCCGGATCATACCCCGCTTGGAGCATATGCGCCGCCAGAAAAATAAGGGGCGCAATACCGATGCCGCCCCCGGCCAGGGCCACATTGATCGGCTCGCGGGGCAGGGTATATCCCCGGCCGAGTGGGCCGAGTAGGCTGAGGGAATCACCGGACGCCAGGGTCCCCATCTGATGGGTGGTCGGTCCGACAATTTTGTACAACAGTTCAATCCCCGCTACCTTCCCACCCTCTTGGATCAGCCGGTGAATGGAGAAAGGCCGCCGCAGCAACGGGGCATATCCATCATCGACTTTTAACATGACAAATTGTCCGGGAGTCGCTTGCGCATACCCGGTTTCGACGGAGATTCCCATACAGCGGTAGGCTGCGCCCAGTGAGCGATTCCATATAACCTTTCCATCACCAAGAATCATAACAATGCCTGTCACCTTCCAATTTAAACGATCACGCGCTTACCCCGCCGTGTCGACCCGCAAGCCTATCACCGCGGCAAACCGTCCTGTGTGCCGGGCCTCTCCCCGGTATGAGTAAAAGTAGTCGGTCCGGCAGCGGGTGCATAAATTCCCGCCATGAATATTTTCTAACCGCAAGCCGGCGCCAACCAGCTGGTCGCAGCTGATTTTCCAAAAATCGAAATGGTTGTCGGAGATCTTGTATTTCCAAAATTTTTTCGGAATTTCATTCCGGTAATGAATGAACTCAGCGCAGCATGGCCCCAGCGAAGGGGTGATGGCCGCCGCCAGATCACGACTACGGCAGCCGAATTGTCGCTCCATGGCGGCCACTGTTTTTCCGGCGATATTGGCGATACTGCCCCGCCACCCGGCATGCACATTGGCTACCACGCGCCGCACCGGATCGTACAGCAAAATGGCCTGGCAGTCCGCCACCTGGACAACCAGGGCCAAGCCCGGAATATCCGTGATCAGCGCATCTCCTAAGCGCGGCTGCCCACTCAGGGCGGCGGCCGGCAGTGATCCGGTATAGACCAGGATCTCGGTTCCATGCACCTGCTGGGCGTATACCATATAGCGGTAATTCCCGGCCTTTGCAACCTGGCGCCGGTTGTCCCGAACATTTTCCGCGCGGTCGCCGACACTGAAAGCGACATTCAATTCGTTGAACGGGGGTTGGCTGAATCCGCCTTTTCGGGAAAAAACGTGATGGGACAGCTCTGTATAAGCAGCCAAATGGGTGAATTGAAAGAAAACCACCCCGGCGCGTTCGGCCTTGATAAGTGAATTGCCGGACATATGCGACGACCCCATCTAAGCGCTGTGTTGACCCGGGTACCCGGATTCCAGTATCCGCTTGATAATCTCGGACGTGGAAATGCCCGGCAACAGTGGTACCCGGACAACCCGGCCACCGGCGGCTTTGACCTCCGGGGCACCGATTATCTGATCCGCCTCCCAGTCCGCGCCTTTGACCAGGACATCCGGCTTGATGGCCTGAATGAGCCGCAGCGGATGCGGTTCATCAAAATAGGTTATATACGTTACACATTCCAAAGCCTCCAGCACCTTGGCCCGCATATCCTGGGCCACGATCGGCCGCGTCGCACCTTTGATGGCGCGCACTGACCGATCCGAATTCAAGCCGATCACCAACAGGTCACCCTGTTGCCTGGCGGCGGTCAGGTAACTGACGTGGCCGGCATGCATGAGATCGAAGCAGCCGTTGGTAAACACGACCCGGCTTTGGTTTCGGCGGTGTCTGGCGAGGGCCGCCAGCAATTCATCGACTTCAAATAGTTTGCCCATGGTTCCGCGTCCCGTATTCCATTTGAGTCCGTGCCAGAGTGAACACATCCACGCTCCGGGCACCGGCTTGCATCAAGGTTCGCGCGCATTCGTTCGCCGTGGCCCCGGTCGTAAAAACATCGTCGACCAGCAATACCTTTAGCCCGGCCACGGTCATGCCCGCGGGTACCCTGAAAGCGTTTTTCAGATTCGCAGCCCGCTCCCTGTGGCCCAGGCCGGTTTGGGAGATGGTCGGTCTAATCCGTTCCAACAGGCGCGGCGCCGCCGAACCCTTTTTTAGACCGGTCGGCATCTGTTGGTCAACCTGGTCCCAGGATTGCAGCAACAACCAGGATTGGTTAAACCCACGTTCGGTTGTACGCCGGGGATGCAGTGGAACGGGAACTACCACATCGAAATCGTCGGGATACCAGTGCTCGCTCAACTGCGTCCCCATCAACCTTCCCAGCGGACGGGCCAACCCGGTCCGGCCGTTATACTTTAGATGATGGATCAGGGCGACCAGGCTATCTGCAAAAACCACAGCGGCCCGGGCCCGGCCGAATTGCCATTGATAGCCGCTGCACGTGCCGCAATGGTGATCCGGTCCCTCCCGCCCCACAAACATTTGGCCGCAACAGGTGCACAGAGGGGATTGAATCAACATAACACCTTTCAGGCAGTCTGCACACAGGTAGTCCTTTAAGGGGGCAACCGGCCCGCGCCGCCGGGATTCCAGTGGGTATGCAGTGACTTTTTGTCCAGCGACCCGACGCGCCATGGAACCACCACAGGCCTGGCAGCGCGGAGGCAACAGTGTGTTTATGAGCGCCTGGCCGACAGCCACCCAGAAACCGGCTCCGTTGTCATGCCTTCGTATCTGCACTTTACTTAAATTTCGTCTCCCGATGCGAGCAGCGCTGCCGGTAAGCTTCGTACATCACCACCGCGCCGGCTACGGAGGCGTTCAGGGAATTCAGGGCGCTAGCCTGGGGTATGGCGACCAGAAAATCACACTGCTTTTTTACAAGTGGCCGCAGCCCCTTTTCCTCCCCACCAATGATAATAGCCAGTGGGCCGGTAAGATCGGCCGAAAACAGGGACTGTCTGCCGGCGGCATCCATACCGGCCACCCAAAAGCGGTTCGCCTGTAATGATTTTATCGCTGACACCAGATTGGTAACCACGGCGATGCGGACATGCTCCATGGCACCGGCGGAAATCCGGGAAACGATAGGCGTTGGCGCAGCCGCCCGGTCACGGGTGCAAAGAATCCCGTCCACACCCGCACATAGGGCGGTTCTGAGAAGCGCGCCGAGGTTATGCGGATCCAGCACCTGATCCAGAAGGAGTAAAAACGGGGCGGGGTTGCCGTCCAGACTTGATAGCAGCTCCGGCAGTTCAAAAAGCGGCAGCGGGCCGACCCGGGCGACGACCCCCTGATGTCTCCGGTCGCCGGTGATGGCGTTCAGGTTATCCGCCGGCACCTGGTGTATATGCAGACCGGCCTTTTGAGCCAGTTGTTCGATCTCCACAAGACGGCCGCCCTTTTTCCCGGGCGTCAGCATTATCTCCAGTACGTCGCGCCGCTTGGCACGCAGGGCTTCCTGGACGGGGTGAATACCGAAAAGAATTTCTGGTTTCAAATGCAGCTCCTGAACATGACTGCCCACCTGGGCTCACCGGCTGTATTGGGATATCAGGGTCACCATTTCATCGACAGCTGTCTGCAGGTCGTCATTGATGATGATATGGTGGTATTGGTCGCTTTGTGCGATTTCGGCCCGGGCATTGGCCAGTCGCTTGGCAATCGTCGCGGCATCATCTGTCCGCCGGGCCTCAAGACGCGACTGCAACGCCCCCATCGATGGCGGCATAATGAAGACGGTGACACAGTCGGGGTAGCATTTTCGAATCTGATAAGCGCCCTGTACATCGATATCGAGCAGCACCGTTTGGCGCTTAGCGAGGGCGGCATCCAAAAACTCCGCCGATGTGCCGTAATAATTGTCATGCACCCGGGCCCACTCGGCCCATAGACCGTCTTCAATTTTGCGCTCGAATTCCGCGATGGAAACGAAATGGTAATCGACTCCCGGACGTTCGCCAGTGCGGGGCGGACGGGTGGTCGTGGACACCGAAAATACCAGATCGGGAACCAAATGGCAGAGTTGGTTGCAGATGGTGGTCTTGCCGGTGCCTGAGGGAGCTGAGAGGACAAAAAGGGTGCCGGTGTCTGGCCCATCGGCTTTTATGGGGGGTCGCTTTTGCAAGTCCTACTCTTCCCCCAATCCAGCGTAACGCTGGGCGACGGTTTCCGCCTGGATAGCCGAAAGGATGATGTGATTGCTGTCCAGGACAATAATCGAGCGGGTTCGCCGTCCATGGGTGGCATCCACCAGGCGATCATTTTCCTTGGCCTGATCCTTCAGGCGTTTCATCGGTGCAGAATTGGGTGTTACAATGGCCACGACCCGTTCGGCAACGACCGTATTTCCAAATCCGATGTTCAAGAGGTTGGTTTCCATTTCCTCTCCTTGGCGCACATAATAGACTGTACACCTTTACTAAAAGCCTGCGTCTCGCCCCCAGAATGTCCCCTCTATAACGAGTATCCCGCCAAAAGGGGTAGGTTTTGGTTCGGGGCACGTGTCCGGCGTAGCGCCAAGGTGCAAAGACTGAAGGCCGCAGCATTCTTTGCATCCGCAGGCGTAGCGCGCTACGTTGAGGAATGCAAAGAAGCACCTGTCCGGCGAAGCGTTTGCGAAGACGGAAGAACGCCGCCCCGGGCCAACCCGTCGTCGCCTGCCGGCTATGCCGGGCATTGAAGATGCCCCTATTACCTTGAGTGTCCCGCCACAAGGGGTAGGTTTTGGTTCGGGGCAAGGCCGCAGCATTCTTTGCATCCGCAGGCGTAGCGAGCTACGTTGAGGAATGCAAAGAAGCGAGAACGCCGCCCCGGGCCAAAAGATGCCCCTTGTGGTGGGACACTACTCGACGTTCTGCACTTGCTCTCTTAACTTTTCAAGTTCGGCTTTTACTTCGACCACCATATGGGCAACACCGGCCTTGCCGGTTTTCGAACCGATGGTGTTAAACTCGCGGTTAAACTCCTGCAGGAGAAAATTGAGCTTGCGGCCGGCCGGTTCCGGGGCCTGCATAAGGCTGCGAAACTGTTTGACATGGCTGTAGACCCGTACCAGTTCTTCCGAGATATCGCTCCTGTCCGCCAGGAGCGCCGCTTCCTGCGCAACCCTGTCCGGGTCGATCTCTACAATGCCCTGGGTCAGAGCAGTGATACGATCCTGCAAGCGTTGTCGATAGTGGTCCGCCAGATCAACCGAGGCAGTCTCGATAGCCTGCACTCTTTTTTCTACGAATGCCAGCCGTTTTTGAAAATCACGGGCCAGGAATTCGCCCTCGGTTTTACGCATGGCGACCAGTTCGGCCAAAGCTTGTGCCAGGCATTCATCCACGGCCGGCAGGCAGGCGGCCAGGTCCGGCTCGCGTTCGACCGGTCTGATGATGCCACCGACATCCACTATGGCATCCAGTGAAATCGGGGTGTCGATGTTGAACGTTTGCCGAATGCTGTCCAGAGCCTCATGGTAAGCCAAGGCCCGGGTCTCATCAATCTCAAAAGCGAGACTATCGGCTGCTTTGTCCTGAATTTGCACCCGGATATCGATACGGCCCCGGGTCAGATGCTGCACCAGTGCGCTCCGGATCCGCTCCTCCAGCCCTAAATAACGAGACGGCAAGCGGACGTTCAAATCCAGATGGCGGCTGTTGACCGATCGAATTTCCATATGAACGGCCAGCCCGTCGGCAATCGATTCCGCCCGTGCAAACGCCGTCATGCTGTGAATCATATGCTTTTCCTCATCCTCGCCGACCTCCGGCTCGGTGCACCGCGATGGCGTCCATGTAGTTAGCCCTTATCTGTTCCAATACGGCCTGTAACCCGGGATCGGCGTAGTCCGGGTAGGTCCAGGGGAGCGAATGAAAGCGGTTTTTTTCATATAGCAGGGTTAAATCGGCATAAATGGACTCGCCGATGTAAATCCTGTGGGCGAAATTCTTTCCGGTCGCCAACACAAACCGCGAAGGCAGTAGGTAGCCGGGGTCAAGGTTGATCCGGCGTCTTCCAGCCCGCGCCCATTCAAGTTCCAGCTCGTTGGTGAACAATTTGATCTGCGGCAACTGCTCCTGGGCGATGAGCTGCTGAAAGCTGCAAAGCCGCCTGAAGAGCGGCTGCCCCATTTCAGCCTGATAATAATCGGTATAATCGAAGGATAGCCACCGGCTGATATAGTCAACCGGGCCAAACTGGTCTGCAAGTGCCGCGACTACCGGCCGGTAGAGACTTTTCTGCGGGGTGAAGAGCCCGATTATCAATTTGGCGGATTCAGGCGGTTTGGGTCGACTCATAATTATGAATTTACGTTAGAGCCAAGCCGGCGGGTCACTCAATGGATTTGGCCTCATCAATCAGCATTATGGGAATATCATCCCTGATTTCATACAGCAGTTTACATGCCGCGCAGATCAAACCATCCCCGGCTTCATTGAGATGAATGTCGCCTTTGCACTTCGGGCAGGCCAATATATCAAGCAGCTCCTGGCTGACAGCCATGTCAGGTCCTCCAATTTTTTCAGTTTGTGTAATCCAATCTTTCCTTTTTCAACCAATCGGTCAGGTAATGCCTTTAACGGACCAACACTAGGTATTGACGATATATAAGGCTTATACCAGATTAATTTAATACTGGCAAAATAGAAGCCACTTTTGCGCCAACCTTTAAGATCTACCACTGTGGGCGAGATTTCTTTTTTCACGCGCTATTGTCAGACAGAGATCTTCATAGATTGATGCTGTTGCTTCCCACGTATGTTTTTCGGCTGTCAGGCGGGCGCGCCGGCCTAAGGAACGCCTAAGATCTGCGGCCTTAAGCAATTGCAGAATACCTCTCAACTTATTAGGATCTTTATAAATATACCCATCTCTGCCATCTTCTATGATGCCAGACACACCCGTAGCGGCACTGCTGACAACCGGCAAGCCACATGCCATTGCTTCGAGAATGCTCATACCGAAGGCCTCTCTCAGCGAAGGCAACACCACGACATCAGCCGCAGCATAATAATGCCGCACATTGTCAGTAAGGCCCTTAAATAAAACCCTTTCTGACACACCATGCTTTTGAGCCAACTTCTGATAATAGCCAGGCCGCTCTCCTTGGCCGACAACCAGCAACTTGATATCCGGTCCTATGGCGCGTATTAGATCAGCCAGGCCCTTGCGCCTGAACTCGGAGCCCACAAAAAGCACAGCCAATTCGTCCGGTTCAATTCTTTCAGCACGACGCGCTTCTTCCCGGTGGGCTTGGGTCCAATCAGGATTGAACCATTCAATATCAACCCCAGGAGTTGCAATGATATTTTTCTCCTTGCGTCCATAGTACTTTTCAACACAATCCTTGATAATGGCTGAAACCGAAACCAGCCAAGGGCTCTCCATCTGTTTTTTTTCAAGCCACAGGTGCAACCAGCTTCTGGGGCTCAAGTATATGGCGTTCAACATTCTTAAAAAAGAAAAATGCTCGGTACCGAGTCGGTATGAAAAGGTGTGCACGGTTGACAGGTCCTGAAAAAATCCCCTCTCATGCGAAATGACGGCATCATAAGTTCTTTTTGAAATAAGGTTCGCCGTTTCTCTAGCAAATGAATAAGATGTTAATACACTCGAAAATCCAAGAAGCTTCGGTGGCGGTACAACGACATAATTAATACCGGCGATTAAGTTGTGATCCGCTTTCCATGAATAAACATCAATCCGATGGCCTTTACTGGCTAGACGCCGGGTAATTTCAACCGCATATTTCTCGGCCCCGCCTGTAGCGATAAAACCTTTCACTGCTACGGCAATTTTCATTCCGCTATAACTCATCCTTCCGAGTGACGCTACGACTTTCGAATTGAACACACTGCCTATCTATCGGTGGGCAGGAAGGGGGGGACCATCCTGATTGGCGCTGGTAGAGTTTTGCATATTTATAAAAGGTACCTTCAAAATTACCTAGCGCGATTACAAATCCGGCCCAGCCATCAAGCACGCCCAATTTTAAAACATAGTGCTGAACAAATGACCAGATTCCATGCATGAGGGCCTTGAGCATGCTAGCTTGGACACCTTCACCGGCCATGCGGGTGGCCCCTAAAGATGAATATTTGGTTGCTTTGTGCAAGATTTCATCAAAGTTCTTAAAAGGGAATTGCCAGATTGCATTCTCGAGATAAGCGGGCTCTGATACGCTTAGAATTTCGTAACCCTCATGCACCGGGTCGGGTTTGTAACGCATGGCTCCATTTCGGAATAACTGAGGTTGTCGATAATTTGGATAAAACCCTGAATGCTTTATCCACTTTCCCATGAAAAAGTTCTTTCGGGGCACGAAATATACGTCGCCGGGCCTATCAGAACTAATGATCCTTAAAATTTCATCTCTAACTTTAGTTGTACAGCGTTCATCTGCATCAAGACTGAATATCCACTCTGAGGTGCACGCATTAATAGCCTGGTTGCGCAATTCACCGAAACCGTTGAACGGGATCTGGACGACCTTGGCGCCCATTGATTCAGCGATATTTGCAGTTTCATCGGTGCTGAAAGAGTCCGCAAGTATGATCTCATCGACCCATAAAACGCTGTTCAAAGCATCCCTGATTTTGTGTTCTTCATTATAAGCGATAATGTATGCTGAGATTGTTGGCATAATTGCTCCAGCCAGTTTCTATTTTTTTGATGTGATTATTTTAACCTTCGGATTCATAGCGATACCCATACCCCCTTAGGTACGAGCTGGCATACCCTTTTCGACAATTGTCCGATTGATGGGTAATGCTATACCAAAGCACTTTTGGAACAACAACTAAAAACTCAGCGCATGATAAAAACATCTATACCGATTGGGTCATGTCTTCTAATTTGAGCCTCACGATTCCTTGACTATCTTCACAATTTAAGCCATATTTGCAACCGTAATAAATCCGACGCAATATCTCTGAAGGACGCAATAATGAATTGCCCGATCTGCACTGCGAAGGACCTGATAGAATTCATCAGATTTGATAAGTGGACTGTGAAAAAATGCCTGCGGTGCGGCCACGGGATCACTGATCCTCTGCCAAGTCTGCGTGAACTTGACAAGCTCTATAATCAAAAGTATTTTAATCTCCACTACGAGGAAATCCAACCGGGCCAACAGGCTTTCGAGAATAAAATCAAGCAAGAGGACAATCGCGTAAAATTCTTACGTTCATCAAAGAAAGGGGGCGATTTACTGGATATTGGATGTGGCAAAGGTTACTTTTTATACGCTTGCAGAAGTTATTTCAATGGCACCGGTTTTGACATTTCAGATGCCAACCAAACTTTTATCCGTGATTCACTAAACCTTAAACTCGAGATTTCATCATGGGAAACGGCAAGCTTTCAAAAGCAATCTTTTGATGCGATCACGCTCTGGCACAGCCTGGAACATATAGCGGATCCACATTTCGCACTTAAAAAATGTACTGACTGGCTAAAGCCAGACGGAATTATCATTATCGAGGTTCCAAATCACGATGGCACAGATGGGAAGTTGCTCTATGAAAAATGGTCAGGCTGGGATCTGCCATTTCATGTTCATCATTATACCCAGAAATCACTGCTCATGATACTGAATAAGTTGGCGCTGGTTCCAGAAAAAATCAGTACCTATCACTCTGAGTATATTAAGGAGGATCTATTAAAGAACTTTTTTGCCAGGCCCTTTGCGCGATTGATTGCGAAAAGGTTCGATGGTACCGGCATCGTAGTTCACTGTAGAAAGAATTGATGAGGAACGCCACTAACATTATCGACCTCTCGGTCATAATAGTCAATTATAACACCCGGGAATACCTAAAGGGTTGTCTAAAATCAATCTTAAACCAACCCGGTGTTAAATTTGAAACCATAGTTATCGACAACAACTCGGTGGACGAAAGCAGCCAAATGGTTGCAAAAGAATTTCCCCAGGTTAAGCTTATCTCGAATCGTGAAAACCTAGGTTTCGGTAAAGCCAACAACCAGGCATTGAAAATCTGCAATGGGAAATATGTCTATTTCCTAAATCCCGACACGGTCGCAGAGCCAAACTGCTTCATAAAGATGTTCCAATTTATGGAAGCAAATCCCGATATAGGTCTTGCCGGAACTAAGATGCTATTTCCGGACCACTCCTTTCACCCGTCAACTGGCGATGGATACCCGGGAGGTCGTCGGGCCAGGAACGCAATGCCGGAACTTCCGGGCGATATCGCCTGGGTGTTGGGCGCTAGTATGATTGCTCCCCTGGAAGTCATCAATAGCGTGCATGGTTTTGATGAACGTTTCTTCCTTTACGGTGAAGAACAGGACCTTTGTCTGCGGATCAGAAAATCGGGCTTGCGAATTGGATATATACCTGAGGCAGTCGTTATACACTGGGGAGGGAAAAGCGAAAGAAATAACCCTCCCGTGGATGTATGGGCCAAAAAAATAAAAGCTGAATACTTATTCTATAATAAGCATTATCCTGAATCCACCGTCTGGGCAATTAGGAGAGCTGACTTCATACAGGCCTGCTGGCGCACTTTTTCTCTATATTTGACGCTACCATTAACTAAAGATAAAGAAACACATAAAAACAAGCTGGCCAAATACTCTCAGGTACTAAAAATATCGCGCTCTGGCCTCAACCCTTCTAAGGCCCCTGATCCTCCTGATTATTGAGTAGAGGGATTTTGCCAGTAAGCAGTTTGTAATGTATATATTAGGAAAGCTTGCGATCCCTTTTAAGAATAAACTCTTGCTTAAGAAATCGGCTTGGGAAATATAAGAAAAAACCGAGTCTCACATTTCACTGATACCGTCCCACGATATATCATTGACAAGCTGCAGCACGAAGTATTAACCACTTTCGGTACAAATCAGCAACTTGTTCCGCAATCTGCTTCCAGTCGTATTGCAGAGCAACCTTTCTGGCAGCACTACCATATTTGCGACGCAGGGTTGGCTGCATCATAGCTTCGAGCGCGGTATCCATTGCCTGCATATAATTGTCATTCTCTATTATATAACCATTGCCGCCTTGATCGATTACATCTTTTGCACCAACCGTGTCAGAAATCAACACCGGCAATCCAGAAACCATCGCTTCTAGCACGACAATACCAAAAGAATCCATATGGGACATCAAAACAAAGAAATCACTGGCAAGGAAGTAGTTTTCAACCGCCTTTCGTTCGCCAGCGAAAACAACGCGTTTATCAATTCCAAGATCTTTAGCCATACTTGAATACTTTTTGATATCACCTTTTCCGACAACGAGTAACTTCAGCGCCGGGTGCTTTGTCCCTTGGCAGGTAAACTCTGATATACTGCGCATGATACGGTCAAGGCCTTTCAAGGGAAAGTTCATGCCCACAAAAAGGGCAACGACGTCTTCTGATTTCAGCCTGTGCCTGTTGCGAATTTCCCGGCGACAGTGCCCCTTATCTTTATCTAAAAATCGGCGTACGGAGATCCCAGGGTGAATCACACGGAGGCGATTCTCAGGTATATTAAAAGCTTTTTGCAGTTCAACTTTCCCCATGTCTGAAACCGGCATAATTACCGGCTGCCTATCATTCTGAACACCTTTTGACTCAATGCTACTTACAGCGCGATCAAATAAGCTTGGCCGTTTTTTTCGTACGTTTTTAATCCAAGTGGCGTGGGGCAAACCATGATGGGTTAAAAAATCAAATTCGTAAAGCCAGGTGTGGCTGTGAATCAGATCAAACCCAATTTTCTCGATAGCCTGCTTGGTAAACCAAGCAAAACTTATCGGCCGCAGCCAACGGGGAAAGGGTATAATTGGAATCTTATAAAACTTTGACACACGTTTACCCTCACGGCAACGGTTGGCAAACACATGGAAGCTAAATTCACTAAATCGCGACAGGTGTTCGGTAAGTTCAAAAGCAAACATTTCAGCACCGCCAACCAGACCATAGTCAGGACAGACAACCGCCACTCTCGTTGGGGTCATGTCCGATTCTTGGCAGTTTTGGACAGATGAGCACATTGCAGAAATTATTGAGAAACCTTAAAAAGAATCAGCTTACCGGTATCGGGGTGATACCAGCGCCGTAGTTCAATGAATTTTCTATTATCAAGCATATTTATTGCGTTAAAAGGCTGCCTCGCCCAAAAATTCTCTTCCCACAAGAAATAATCAACTTTATAAATTTTTAGGTACAGTAAGAACTTTTTATAACCTTGCTGAGTATAAGCTACGAGCGTGCCTAAAGGCGGCAAGATCGTTTTGTTATTTTTTAGGTTCGCGTAGAAAGCGAACTGTCTTATGGTACTGGATGATGAAACCGAAATATATTCACTGTTAGCACCTTCTAATTCCGAGACATATTCCCCTATCTCTTTAAAGACAAGTTTGTCAGCCTCTCGATAGTAAAGGTTTTTCGGGATACCTGCCAATAGAAGCACAAAGCAAATAACAGTTATAGCGGTATATTCCGTGAAGGTGAATCTATTCTTCATAAATTGAACAATTTTTTCGAAACCGCGTCCTATATAAAAAAATAGAGGCAGCATAGCTATGGCCAAAAATCGTGAATCAATAATCCACCCGATTAATAGATGACAATATACGAGAGCCCCCCCCAACACTGAAATCGATATGAAATAAATAAGAAATGGTCCCTTCTTTAATCTTGCAAAGCTACCCACCATGCCTACAATCAGGACCAAGCAAAACGGGTGGAAAAACCCCTCAAGGAAATGATTTACCAATGTAGCCAGTGCTACCAGCCATGCAAAATTACCGGCCTTGTCAATAAATTGATACATAATATCATAATCTGCCGGTATGCTGAGTCTCAGTGACTGTACCTCGGTTCCGAGTTTTTGATATTGAGTTAGAGGGACGGTCAGCTTTTCCATTATTTCAGGAAATCTATTGATGAAATCAATGCTATTTCCGGTTATTAGCGGTAAAGTCATTAACAGGGCAGCCGCAGTCAGCAATGGCGCTAAAAAAAGAAGAAGTTTTTTCAACCATTGGTGCTCCGGTATCATCAGGTAAACCGATGTTACCACTATCAATAAAAATGCCTCAACCCTTGCCCAAGCGGCCATGAGAAAAAACAGGCTGCTCAAAACCACATAGAGTCGGTACCCCGGCTGTCTATGCAAAGTGAACAGGTACATTCCAGACACCACAAAGAACCAGTAAACGGGGTCCCGTATGACATCAGCGCTACTTTTTACAAAAACCGGGACCAGAGCATACAACAGCGTGCCTAACGTGCTTACTTTGTTATCAAAAAATTGTCTAAACAGAAAATATAAAGGAACCAATGATAATGATCCGAAAGCAAAAGAAATAGCTTTTGCCGCCAGCAACCAATTTTGAAAAATCGTATAAGCGCCGGCAATCAGGAAGGGATAGTTGGATAAATATACAAGGCCACTTGAGGGTAGTAAATCCCATTGCCCATAATAAATAATTTTCGCCTGGTTAATATATAAGACACCATCAGAGTTTAAATAAAACGTAAACCAGCTGTTATACAGTCTAATGACGGCACCAAGTAAGAAAACCAGCAAAATCGGGTTTGATAAGTTTATTGCTTTAAAATAATTTCCTAATTTTGATTGCATATCCATATTCGTCTACGTTTGGCTACCCATATCCCAAAAATCATTTGACAACTACGCTATGGTGCCGATGCCCTTTTAGTAAATCTGCTTGTCAGATAAAATAGCAGCGGAGCCATTCTTTTCCAGTCCATTCGCACAAAAGACGATTCCCTGATCAACTATGCGCTGAAGTAAAGCATCATTACGGGCCAAGCCACTGCGATCGTTCTCCTTATGCCAGAGGTGGTAACAAACTGCTAAAAAAGCATGCGTTGTCCTTTTCAAACCATAGTTAAAAAATCGTACGGCGAGCTCTGAATCCTCACGGCCCCAACCACTGAAGTCCTCATTGAAACCGTTAACGGCATAGATGTCATCCCGATAAAATCCCATATTACAGCTGCGAATACCGCTCAAGCGTGTAGATAAAATAGGGGGCAAGAAAGGCGCTCTAACCAAATGGTGACGATTGCCGATTGCGGGTGAGAAGAAAAGTTTAAACCTCTTCAGGTTTGTATCAAAATCCTGAAATGACAAGGTCTTGCTCAGGTCTTTTCCAACCAAAATCCGTTTCCCTTGAAAAAATGTTCCCCGCCGGGCCAATCTCCGATGGTCGGCAATAAAATATTTATCTGGAATACAATCACCATCTAAAGAGACAAGGTATGCCCCCTTTGATTCTCGAATCGCTTTGTTCCTTATAGCCGCCGCCCGAAATCCGCGGTCCCTGTGCCAGACATGCTTTAATAAAAACGGACTTGTCTTCTGGAAAGTTGCGATAACTTCTGCAGTATCGGGACCGGACCCGTCGTCCGCTATGATCACCTCATCCGGCAGCTGTGTCTGACCGGCCAGTCCGGCCAGCACCCGACTCAGGGCATGGGGCCGGTTGTAAGTGGTCATGATTACTGATATCTGCATTCGCCTTTCCTGAATTGACGCCCCCGCCTTAATGGCCGCAAGTAACCGTTACAAGATGCCCAGCTGTTCGATACCTTCGATTACCTGAGCGACCTCGATTTTATGCATACATTGGGCTGGATCGCAGGTTCGGTTGAAACAGGGGGCACATTCCACCGGCGCCCGGATAACCCGGTGTCCATTTCCGAAAGGTCCTGTACGCCAGGGGGCAGTCGGGCCAAACAGGGCAACGACCGGAACCCCCACTGCAGCGCCTATGTGCATCGGGCCGGTATCCGTAGAAATCAGGCAGGTTGCCTGCTCATAAAGGGCGGCTAACTCGATCAAGGTCGTTTGACCGGCCAGATTCACAGCCCGGGTCTGCATGCGCTTACAAATATCCTCCACAACGCGCCTGTCTGTGGCCCCCCCACTGAAAACCACGGAAACAGCATACCGGTCCACAAGGTAATCTGCAAGCTCAGCAAATTTAGCATTATCCCACAGCTTCGTTTCCCATTGGGCGACGGGATTAATGGCCACGAACTTCGCGCCACTTTCAATACCTTTTTGAGACAACAACTGCGCAATGCGCAGGGTGTCCTTTTCCGTAACAGGCAGGTCATACGCAACCTGCGGTGTAGGGATGCCAACATGTTCCAGCATCATGAGCCCGCGGGTCAAGGCGTGGATTTCCATATCTACCGCCGGCACTTTTTCGTTCAAAAAGAGATAGCTGTGCTCCTGGTGCTCAAGTCCCTTGCCAAAACCGATTTTACGTTTGCTCCTGACGAGCCCAACGAGGACGCCGCCTTTTAATGAGGCCTGAAAATCCAGCACCATGTCGTAACAGGTATCTCTGAGGTTTCGAAGAAAAACAAGGGCTTCCTTGAGGTGCTGATACCACAATGGACCTGACAATCCGCTTACCCAACTTTTGCGCTTTGAAACAATAACCCGGTCGAGAGCCGGGTGGCCTTTAAGCAGCCCGGCGGCGGCCTCCTCAACCAGCCAGGTAATATGGGCATGCGGATAATGCCGCCGGATGGCATTAAGGGCCGGCAGGGTATGTATCACATCTCCGATGGCGCTGAGCTTTACGATCAGAATATTTTGAGGAGCAACCTGCAAAGCGTGACTATTCCTTTTGGGCCAGCAGTTCCTGGAGTTCATCCAAAACCATTTCAACCGTTATCCGGGTCATGCAGCGATGGTCGATAGGGCAATCCACCTTGAGGCAGGGGGCCAGTTCACAGGCTCCCGGGACCCGGACTATCCGGCTGAGTGGATTGCTGGGCCCGGTGGCGATAAAATCGGTAGGCCCGATGATAGCCAACTGCGGCCGATTGAGAGCCGCAGCTACGTGCATCAGGCCGGAGTCATTGGTGATAAAAAATCGGCAGCGGTCTATCAGAACCATGGCTTCGCGAAGATTCGTCCGGCCACAGAGGTTTACGGCACAGCCCTCAGACGCCGCCTCAATCCGGCGGCCGAGCTGTGCCTCTCCCGGTCCCCCGAATAGCAGGGAGCGAAAGCCCTGTTCGGTGTAAAGGCGGCGGCTGAGATCCGCGAAACGCTCTGGCAGCCAACGCTTGGCAGTCCCGAAGGTGGCCCCGGGATTCAGTCCTGCTAAAGACTCACCGGGCTCAATACCCATATCGGCAAGAAGTGCTGGGGCCCGGTCTTTTTCGTGGTCGGATAAAAAGAGTTCGAGTTCACGCCCGGACAGGTCCAGGCCGGCGCCGGTGAGGATACCCAGGTAGTAATCGATCAGATGGCCCTTTTTCAAACGCCTATAGGAGTAAAGCCGATCCGTCAACAACGCAGCCCGCCCATCGGTGGCAAACCCCAGTCGCCGTGGTATCCCGGCTGCGAATGCCAACAAAGCCGCCTCGAATGCATTTTGAAACAAAACCGCCAAGTCAAATCTTTCCCTCCTTATATCCCTGGACAGGCGCAGCAGCCCCAGGGTGCCCTTATGTCGACCAGTAGCCTCATACGGCATGACGGCATCCACGTGCGGGTTGTGCTGAAAAACCGGCATAACCCAGGGCTTGGCCAGAATCGTGATGCGGGCCGCTGGAAAATTCATGCGAACTGCCCGCACCGCCGGGGTGGTCATGACGGCATCACCTACCCAGTTGGCGGACCGAAGCAATATATTCTCAATATTCCTGAAGGTGGAATTCACAATCTAAATTTCTCGCGGCCAGGCGCAGTAAGATTTAGTTTTCCAACGCTGGTGAACCCAGAACCATTGATCCGGATACCGGCGTATAATAGCTTCAATGGCCTGGTTATATTGTTCGGTATTCAGTTCAATATCTTTCTGTTTGTCGCCGGTTCGAATCAGGGGTATTTCCGGACATACTTCGGCTCGGTACCCTCCATCTGCTCTAAGCATAAATACCGGTACGACCGGGGCTTTGGTTCTAAGCGCTATCATCGCAAGGCCCTTGTTGGTACAGGCTCGGCGACCGAAAAAGTCTACATACACCCCATTGTACCAATCAACATTTTGGTCCATCAGCATTGCTACGCACTCTTGCTTTTTGAGGGCTTTTACCATCTTGAAAATGGCGCGCTTGGTTGGGATCAATTCGGCTCCGAAGCGGCACCGAATCTGTTTGACCGCATCATCCAGCGCCTGGTTATCAAGGGGGCGATAGACAACATTGGCTTGAATACCGGCCATGTGCGCGATGATTGAAAAAAGCTCCCAGTTTCCCATATGCGCGGTGAGCAGCAACGCGCCTTTGCCTTTTTGCATGGCGCTCGAATAGTGCTCAGCGCCGCTTATGCTGAAATACTTGGCGTACAGTTCGGGAGCAAGTCCACCGGCCCAGGCTATTTCGAATATCATGGTCCCCAGGTTATTGAATACCTGGCGAACAATCCCGCAAACGGCGGTCGATTGCGGCGGCCACCCAAAGGCCCGACTCACATTGTCAGTGGCAATACGGCGATGCTTTCTATCAAAGGTAAACAGAAGCCTGCCGATGACCTTGCCGAGTCCGATTCCCACCGGTCGCGGTATATACCCCAGCGCTTTAATCACCACCAGCATTAAAGGACCTACTAATCTGCTGAAATCAATCATGTACGTTCTCAATCCGTCCCGATCTGTATTTGATTTTCAAGGAAATCTTGGAAGCGTTTTGTATCATCGCCAAATGAGATGTCAATGCCCAATATCACCAGTTTGGCTGGCCAGCGGGCCGTGGGGCCAACTTTCACGTAATCTTTCTCGGTGGTCACAATACAATCTGCGTTCAGTCTCTCAGCTTCCCGTCGAATACTCGCCAGATCATTATCCGTATAAAGATGGTGATCTGAAAACTGCAGGCTCCCGACCACCGCGCAATTGAATCCCGACAGGGTATCCAGAAATTGGTCATTTTTTGCCACCCCGGAAAAGGCAAACACCCGGCGACCGGTCAGCGGTTCTTCACGGGGGCTGGCACCCTCGGTGGGAATGATGTCACGAATGACCGGAATATGGCGACTTTCAAAAACGGGGCCGTGCATATGGTCGCTGATTTCGTTGCGGGCATTTTCGGTAGCAGCGCCGTCAGCCGGGCAGCGGGTCATTATGGCCGCATGTCCCCGGTTTAGGGACCGGGGCGGTTCCCGCAGTTCGCCGGCCGGCAGGGTGTAGCCGTTGCCGAAAGGCCGCCTGCAGTCCACCAGCACGAGGTCCAGGTCCCTTTGCAGTCTCAAGTGCTGAAACGCATCATCCAGCAGGATCACATCCGGCGAAAAGGCTTTCAAGGCCCGTTGCCCGGCCCGATATCGATTTCCGCCCACAATCACCGGAACACCCTGGAGCAGTCTGGCCATGATTTGCGGTTCATCACCGGAGTCATCGACGCCGACCAGGACCTTGTGTCCGTCGCTTACAATGCCCCCCGTCACTTCAAGCCGCCCCCTATATCCCCGACTGATGATGACGACTTTCAGCCCCTGCGCGGTTAGGTAACGTGCGAGATAAAGGACCATCGGCGTTTTCCCTGTTCCCCCAACAGACAGGTTGCCGACGGATACTACCCGGCAGGGGAGACTATGCGATGGGCGTAGACCTTTGCCATACAGGACTGCCCTGATACGCATCCCCGCTGAATATAAGACCGCCAGCGGTACCAAAACCAATTTCAATACCGTATAAGCCGGGGCCTCATCAATCCAGACCCTGTTCAGGATTCGCATAATTTTATACATCCGGCCTACCATTAAGGTTGACCAACTGGGCCATTGTCCTATTGACCGCACCGCCATGATCGTTAAATACCCGCCGGGCCTTTGCGCCGGTTGTGCGGGCAAAATCAGTGTCTGTCAACAGCCGGTCTACCTGCCGGGCAATCCCGGCCCGGTCTTCTACCTGCAGCGCACCACCGCCCTGGACAAGCAGTTCTGCGATCGCCCGAAAATCACTCATATCCGGACCAAAAAGCACCGGCTTGCCATGCGCCGCCGGTTCGAGAGGATTATGGCCCCCTTTTGCAACCAAACTCCCGCCGACAAAGGTGATGTCGCCCAATGCGTAAATCTGAGATAGAATACCAATACGATCGATGACGATAACCTCCGGCAACCTGCCGCTACGCTGCGCCTCAAGGTCGGACAAACAGGCCGCCCTGAGTCCCCCGCCGGCAAATAGGGCCCTTACCTCAGCGGCCCGCTGCGGGTCGCGGGGTGCAATCACCAATTTCAACCCTTGCCGCTGTTTCATCAGTCCGGCCAGCCCCCTGAGCAGAAGCGCCTCTTCGTCCGGATGGGTGCTGCCGGCCACGATAAGCTGATCCGTAGTCTGCAGACCAAACAGGTCTCGCCAGTGTTTCCCCGCTTGGTCGCTCAACGGCTGCCCCGCTTGGTCGAACTTCAGGTTTCCAGTCACCGCCACCCTGTCCGCCGGGGCTCCAAGGGCTAAGAATCGTTTGGCATCTTCAGGCGATTGAACGCAAATGGTCCGAAAGGCCTTCAACAGCGGTTCCACTATCGGACGAATGCGCCGGTAGCCATTGACAGAACGATCGGAGAGACGTGCATTGACCAGTATAACCGGTACGCGGCGGGACTTCATATGGGCCATGAAATTGGGCCATAAATCCGTCTCCACAATTATGACCAGATCAGGATCGACCTGGTTAGTCACCCGGACGACGGAAACAAGAAAGTCGTAGGGAAAAAAGAAAACCTGCCGCACGTGTGGATCAAGCCGTTGGGCGGCCGTTTCAAATCCCGTCAGCGTGGAAGCCGAAAAGATAATATCTTCCTTACCAAAACGCTTCTCAATCTCCAACACCAGGGGAATTGCCGAAATCACTTCACCCAGGGAAAGGGCGTGCACCCAGATCGTCCGGCGTCTGGAGTTGGCTTGTGTTTGCCTAGCCAAGGCAGGGTTGTCGGCAAAGGAAAGTCTCTGCAATACGGTTTTTCTTCGTTTGCGAGAAGTCACCAGAAAGGGAAGCATAATCGGAAAGCCGATAATCATCACCGCGAGCATCAGAAAATTGTATATAAACAGGGCCATGATCATTCAGCGTTGATCAGTAAAAATCCACAGAAACACAGAAAAAGAAAATTGGCCATCCACGCGGCAATCCAGGGGGGCAGCATTTCACCATATCCCAGGGACATGCAGAAACTCGAAAATACCCAATACAAAAAGGCCAGCCCGATACCATAGGCGATGCTGATGGGCAGGCTCCCCTTGATGTTGCTCCGCACCGCAAGGCCTACCCCGGCCAGACACATAATGATACAGACCAGCGGAAAGGCAAACTTACCTTGCAGATCGGTTCGGTACTTGACCGCGTCATAGCCTTCCGCTTCAACCTTTTGGATATAACGGTACAATTCGACAAAGCCCATCTCGTCCGATTTTTTGACCACCCGGGTCAAATCAGAGGGTATAATGTCCAGCTCAACGGCCATGGTTTCCGCCAATTTCACCAGTGGCGGACGCACATCCTTTTTGAACTGCTGTCGAATGACATCGGAAAGCTGCCACAATCCATTTTCAAACACGCCTTGCCGAGCATCCAGACGCAGGGCCAATCTGAAATCCCCATCAAATCGATTTAGAGACACACCGTTAATGGTTCCGGTTACCGGATTGAAGTACTTGATATGTAATATGCTGTGGTTACCCTTGACCCAAATATTTTTTTCACGCGAAGTGATGGCCGCTTCCTTACGAACCTCCTGCCGCCAGATATAATTGGCTTTAACCCGCGTTGCCGGGACGATGAACTCAGCCAGCACGCCCAGGGCGAGGCTGGCGAGAATACCGATGATCAATACTGGCCGGATCAGGCGGTATATGCTGAGGCCGCCGCTTTTCAGAGCAGTAATCTCATTGTTCTTGCTCATCAGCCCGAAGGTGATTAATACCGCCAGTAGCAAGGCAACCGGTGCTATCTGGGAGATAATAAAGGGGATTTCGTAGATAAAGAAAGTAACCATCCGGTGCAACCCGATACCGGCTTCCATAAAATCATCGACTTTCTCAAGAAAATCCACAGCCAGATAAATACCAATCACCAGCATAAGGACGAGGCTGAAGTATCTAATGATCTCCGTTGATATGTAGCGGGCGATGATGTTCATCAAGCAATTCCAAGCATGTTCGCTCTAATATGGACCGACCCGGATGATGACCAAGCGCGTCAGGGCTGGTCGGGCCTGGTTGGTAACAGCCGCGCTTTGAACCATCCCGTCAGGCGCCCCAAAAACTCGATGTGTACCGGCCTTTCCTTGGCATTGCGTATCAGCAAGAACAGACCGATAGCCCCCATGACCAGGTTGGGAACCCACATGCCGATGAGCGGCGGATAGGCCCCGGTTTCTCCAAATACCCATCCGGCTGAAAGCATCAGATAGTAAAACAGGAAAAATATCATACCGAGTCCGACACCGAAGGATCGCTTGGCGTGCCGCGACTGGATCCCGAGCGGGACAGCCAGCACCGCAAGAAAAACGCAGGAGAAAGGCAATGAAAATTTTTTATGAAACTCCATCAGGACCAAATAGTAGCGATCATCTTTTTGGGTGGCCTTGTCCAGGTACACCAGCAACTCGGGGATACTCATCTCTTCCTGATTTTTTGGCCCGCCCCCCTGAATTCCGACACTTTTCTGAATGTCCAGACGAATGTCATAGGTCTCAAATTGGACGGTATGCGCCGAACGGTCTTTAACATCCACCTGATTGATACTCCCATTATACAGGCGCAGTTGAAAAACCCCCTGCTCGGGCTGGCTGAATAGACGGCCGCGGGGTGATACCACCGTGCTCACGACATCCTTTGAGCGCTGGTCCTCGATAAATACATCCAGCAGTGTCCGGGTGGCCGGTTCTATCTTGTTTACATACAACATGACGCCGTTGAACGCATCGTTGAAAGTACGCGGTTTCAGGCCGATCTCGGTATTGTTGACCGCCACATCGTACAGGAGCTGTTTGATGGCCATGCGGCCGGTCGGCAGACCATAGATGGCGACGGCGCCGGTCAGCACCACACCGACCATTGCAAATAAAAAGACCGGCGGCAGTAACCGATAAATACTGATGCCCCCGGCTTTCAGGGCAATGATCTCATTGTCTGTCGACATCTTCAAAAAGGTGAGCAATACCGCCATCATAACCGACATGGGGATGATAAACTGTAAAAAAAACGGCATGGTGAAACCCAGAATCTGGAGGACAGTTCCGAGATTTACGCCATAGTTGACAATCATGTCGGTAATTTCCAGTATGCGCGTCATCAGAAACATGAACGTAAAAAAGACCAGGTTGATGACAAAAGGCGGGATCATCTCCCTGAATACATAGCGGTTGATAATGGTATTTGTTGTCATTGGCCCCAATCCGGCCGTCCGCGCGGCCACGCCCTACCGGCTGGCTCCCATTTAAAGTCAAAGTACGCTGTTGATTTTAATCGATATATCCTATTGCCTGTCGCCGCTCAAGTCAACCGATGATAGAGTAAAGGATTCTGGTCCAAAGAGACTGTGTTAAAATTGGAAAACGACGCCGATACTCATTTCGTCAGTCCGGACTTGATCCGGACGCCAGGGGTTCTTGTGCTACATAGAGAACTGGATGCGGGATCGAGTCCGGCATGACGGTGGTGGTTAAAGCTGTTTACTTGGTTATGGCACAGCCTCGAAGAGCCAGGCTGTCAATTACCCTTGAAAGGGACCCACCTTGCCCTATGCCGGATTCAGCCGGATAGGCTATAGGCGATTAGCGACCTGCGGTGCGCAGCAGCCATTTTGAAATCCTTGACTTTCGAATATACAGGCTTTATTCCAAGTCCATGTTTTTCGACGCCAATAAAAAATACCTGCATCTCGCCCTGGCAGTGATCCTGGCCGGTACGTTGTTTCGCCTGCTATATGCCGGACTGTTCCCCCTTGTACCGGATGAAACCAATTACTGGCAATGGAGCCGCCACCTGGCGCTCGGGTACCATGATCAGGCCCCGTTGATTGCCTGGGCTATCAGGATGAGTACCCTGCTTCTGGGTCACACTGAAACCGCCGTCCGGCTGCCCTCAGTTCTGGCCCTTACCATTGCATCGCTTTACATGGTGCTCATGGCCGGACGCTGGTTCGGGGTGTGGGCGGCCCTCAACACAGCCATATTGACCCAGGGGGTATTTGCCTTCTCGCTGGGTGGTTTGCTGGCTACCGCCGATGGCCTGCAGGCCATGGCTTGGTCGGGGGCCTGCTATCATGTGGCCCGGGGTTATGAACGACACGGCTGGTTCGACTGGTTAAGCGGCGGCCTCTGGTTTGGCATCGGGATGCTCAGCAAATACACGATGGTCATTTTCTTACCGTCGGCGTATCTCTATGGTCTGTTGAGCACCGCCCACAGACCGCGGCTGGCTGACTGGAAACCGTATATCGGGGTATTGTTGGACTGCCTGATGTTTACGCCGGTGATTATCTGGAATGCTCAGAACAACTGGAATTCTCTCCGCCATGTGGCCTATATCGGTGGCGCCAATGAAGCCTTTCGCATCCACTGGAATTTTTTCGGGGATTACTGGGGATCACAGGCGGCGCTACTGACCCCCCTTATCTTCATCTTGTGTCTCATGGCTTGGGTTGCGGTCCTTAGAAAACGACCCGGCGCCGACAGCTGGATCGCCAGATACCTGTTCTTCACCTCGTTTACCATGTTTGCTGGATTTGCGCTGCTAAGCTTCCACAGCCGGGTGTATGGCAATTGGCCCATGGCCGGTTATATTACCGCCTGTGTACTGACTGCGGCCCTGTATGGCCCCGGTCTTGATTCCAAAGGCCAAAAGCGCAAAGCCGCGCGCCTGTGGCCATGGGCGGTAGGCAGTGCCTATCTTATAACTGCGGTGGTCCTGGTACAGGTTGTGTGGCCGCTGCTGCCCCTTCCGGCACGTCTTGATCGGGCCGCCGACGAAACTCTCGGCTGGCGCCAATTAGGAAATGAAATTGCAACAACCGTCTCCCAAATGCCCGACCCGCAGAAAACGTTTATATTCGGCGTGAAATATCAGACGGCCAGCGAACTGGCTTTTTATACACCCGGAAATCCCCGCACGGTTTCAATTAACCGCTGGGACAGACCCAATGTCTACGATTACTGGTGGCGGGATGAAGATCTGATCGGCTACAGCGCAGTTGGCGTAACCGAGTATCCCAACAGTCATACGACGCAGCTAAATCAGGTATTTAAGAGAGTGATGCCGCCCATACCCGTAAAGATATACCGAATATCGCGGTCCATTACGAATCCAGATCATGGCCGGCCCTTCAAAATCTGGTATATATATCGAGCATTTGGCTTTAAAGGCGGTTTACGCTGGATACCACCGGACAAAGGTGATGTTAGGGCGCAGTAGATAGCCTGGTGCCGGTCGGCATGATTCGCGACTACGAATCTGCCCAAAACCCAGTCTAATCGTCCCAAAGATATCCTTATCCAATTATAGTTAGGAAGGGTTTCTAAGGCGTTTCCGTTTCGCGGGGAGCCTCTATTTAGTGCAGGCCCTTAATACGGAACAATTCCTGAAAAACAAAAAGAGATTTGCGTAAATTGTCATATTGTATCCGGGAATCTTCCACGTGGGTCCAGTCCACCGGAAACTGGGCGACACGGTAGCCATGGCGCTTGGCCAGCCACAGAATCTCCGGATCGAAGATTACGCTGTCAAGCCGCTGTCGGGCAAACAGGTCATGGGCGGTAGGTCGGGTAAAAAGTTTGAAACCGCACTGGGTGTCCGGATAGTTGAAGCCCAGATACGTGTTCTGAATAAACGTATACAGCTTGGCCGACAACTCCCTGAGAAGATTCTGGTGGTGGACCACGTTAGATTCCGGCAGGGCGCGTGAGGCTATGGCGGCGTCAAAACCTTCTTTTAAATAGGTTATACCCTGCTCCACGGATTCAATCGGTACCGAGTAATCTGCATCCATAAACAGGATAAACTTCCCGGTACCGCGGCACATACCGTAGCGGACCGCATATCCCTTACCCCGGTTGGGGAAATACTCCAGGAAACGAACGGTGGTCTTATCATTGGAAGCATACCCGTCCACTACCCGGCCGGTATTATCAGCACTGCCGTCGCTTACCACCAGGATTTCCGATTGATAGGTTTGACGGGACAGATAATCCGTGGTCCGGTCAAGCGTCAAGACGATCCGATCTTCTTCGTTAAAGGCCGGAATGATGATACTCAGGTAAATGTCGTTTTCCATTTGAATGCGCCTGTCTGGTTAATCCGGTTAGACGCTGTCCTTTCTTTGCTAAGCCCTTATAATTCTATAATGCGAGCCAGCACAATGCCGTGTTTTTGATACAGCACCGTATATTTTCGTACGTCTTTCAGTTTATTGATTTTGGTGATCACAATGTCCCCCCTGGCAGGCTGTCCCTTGTGCACCAACCCCTGACGGTAAACGCTGAAAGAATGGTAGCTCATCTGCCACATATTAACCTGGTAGTTTTGCGCTCTGGCGATAAGGGCCGCTTCCTTGACAGGCTGCTGCATGATGCGGCCGGCAAGGGGTACGACGAATACTTGCACAGCCGCCAGCACGATGGCCCCAACCAGGGCGGTTCGTGCCATTTTCGAAAGCGCTTTCACAAAGGGCAGGACAATCAAGGCCAATAAAGCCGTTCCAAGTGCCAGCCGGTATCCCCACCCGAAATTATCCAGGGCCCCGGCCACCACCAAACCGGCGAATTCATCACGGATATAAGGTTGCACCAGTACAGCAATCTGCGGCAGAAAGAACAGCACCAGCGTCAGTCCTACCGGCCAGATAAGTTGATTGACAAAATGCTGGATGTCTTCAGCCACCTGCGCCATGAAGAGAAACAGGGGAATGTATCCATAAACAATATAATGATGCAGCTTCGTACCCGCGATTGAAAAGAAGATCAATACAAACCCGAACCAACCCAGCAGATACAAGTTGAGATCGTCCTTCACCAGATTCTTCAGCCGAAAGCAGGCTTTCAACAGGAACGCGGTGTTGGGCAGCATACCCAGCAATATAACCGGCAGATAGTAGAAAATTGAGCCCGAATGGCCCTCGAATGCGGACTGGAAACGAGCCACATTGTGGGTGAAAAAGATTTCATCGATGAAACCGGGCCCATGCTGGAGGTACAAGGCCACATACCACGGCAGGGCGATGACCAGCAACGCTCCCCAACCAACCGGGTTGAAGATCGCCTGCCACCATATCTTCCAACGACCTTTGAGACCGAAGAAAAAGCCGCTGGCGACCAGAGGGATCAATATGGCGATGGGGCCTTTGGACAAGAACCCCAGAGCCATATAGAAAAAGGTCAGGTATACGCTGCGGCGGCGCTGTTCGCGGTAATAATCAAAGATGTGGAACAAAGCCAGGGTGACAAATAAGTTCAAAAAAGCATCGGCGAGAGCGGCCTTGGCCACTATGCTGGTCTGCAGCGAGGTCACCATAAAAAACACCGCATACCAGGCCACTTGTCCGTTATAATTGCGCCGGGCAAACCGAAACAGCATCAGGGCCCATGCCAGAGAGGCCAGGGCACACGGCAGGCGCAGGGCAAACTCGTTGAGCCCGAAAAGGTAGACACTGGCCGCCTGGACCCAGTATATCATGGGGGGCTTATGAAAGAAGGTTTCGCCATTAAGGCGCGGCGTCACGAAATCGCCACTTGCAAGCATTTCCCGGGTTACTTCCGAATAGGCGCCTTCGTCTTCATCAAACAGGGGCACGCTTCCCAGGCCGGCAAAGAGGCTAAAAACAACAATAGCTGCCAGGAAAAGTACAGATGGTTTTGGTTCAAGCAGTTTCGGCATTCTGGTCAATCGGCTAAGGGCCCTTCCAAACAAGCGGTTTTGGCATGCTTTCTCTATCAAGTCTGACTTGAGACCGGTTATGCTTGGAACCAATCTCCGCCGTTGTTGCCTATCTGCATGCGGTAGAGTTTACAGTATTCACCACTGCAGGCCATCAATTCATCGTGGGTGCCCTCCTCTACAATCCTGCCGCCCACGACGACAATAATCCGATGGGCATAGCCAATGGTAGAGAGCCGGTGGGCAATAACAAAGGTCGTGCGCCCTTTCATCAAATTTTCCAATGCCTTTTGAACCAGCGCTTCCGATTCCGTATCCAAAGACGAAGTGGCCTCATCCAAGATCAAGATAGGTGCATTTTTCAAAAGGGCCCGCGCAATACAAAGCCGCTGTTTTTCACCTCCCGAAAGGCGACCCCCCAACTCGCCAATGACCGTATAAAATCCTTTGGGGAAAGAATGTATAAAATCGTAGGCATAGGCTGCCTTGGCCGCCTGGACGATATCATCCTCCGAGGCATTCCGGTTCCCGTAAGCTATATTGTTGCGAATCGTGTCATTGAACAAAATGGGTTCCTGGGTCACGATGGCAATTTCTTGGCGCAAGTCCTTAACGGTGAAATCACGAATGTCCGTTCCGTCGATCGACACCCGGCCCTTTTTTACATCGAAAAACCGCGGGATGAGACTGACCAGGGAAGATTTGCCGCCACCACTCATTCCCACCAGCGCCAGAATCTCACCTTTGTTGACCTCGAGATTGATATCCTTTAAAACCATATCCCGATCGTATCCAAAATAAACCTGTTCAAAGGCCACCGTATGTGAACCGGCAACCATGGGTTTTGGTTCAGCGGGATCCTGAATGTCGGAACGCGCTTCAATGATATCGAAAATTCTGTCCACGGCGGCCAAGCCCTGCTGCAGGGCGTTGTTCAAACCGCTGAGTTTCTTGACCGGGTCATAAAGCAGCATGACGCAGGCTAAAAAACTCATAAACATACCGGGCGTAGACACCCCGTTTATAACTCTCGAACCACCGTACCAAATGATGAAAGCAATCCCCACGCCACCAAAGAACTCCATAATGGGCGAAGAGAGCGAACGCACGATCACCCCCTTGATCTCCAGTCTAAAAAGGTCTCCCGTCTTCTCATCAAAACGTTTTTTTTCATGAGACTCCATACCGAAGGCCTTGACAACTTTTATCCCGGCGAAGGCTTCGTGTAAAAATGAAGACAATTCCCCAATAGCTTCCTGGCAACCGGTGCTGACCCTGCGGACACGGCGGCCGAGTTCAACCACCGGATAAAAAGCGGCCGGAAGGACCACAAGGGCCACGAGCGCCATTTTCCAATCCCGGTAGAAAATAACCCCGGCGAGCCCCAAAATTGAAAATGCATCCCTGAAGGCCCCCGTAACCGCAGTTGATACCATTGCTTTTACAATGGCAACATCATTGGTAACTCTGGACATGAGCCGGCCCGTGCGCTCAGTGTGAAAAAAAGCCAGCGGCAAGTCCATGATGTGATTAAAAAGATCGGTTCGTAAGCGACGGATAATGTGTTCGCCAACATAGTTCATAAAATACTCGTGGCCGTACATGCCGATGCCCTTTAAGAAAAAGATAGCCAGCACCACAAGCGGCAGAAGAAGCAGCTTATCCATATCTTTGTCGACAAATATTTTATCGACCACCGGTTCAATGTAGTAGCCCATGGCAGCCATGCTGACTGCAATGGCAATGGAACACAGCATGGCCAAATAGAGTCTGAATCTGTTTTCCAGGATGAGTCTCCAGATCCGGCGGTGTCGTTTTCTTAATTTGAACTTAAAAATTTGCATTATGAAACCATTTTCATGTGTTAGGTATTATCCCCAGCTAAAGCACCGATCACTGCAAATGCCTGCTTATAAGCTATCTTAGAAAAAGGAGCCAAGATCGGGCCAAAAGACTTTTTTGAGATAGCTTCTAATCTCTTTTAATCAGATCCAGAGCAATATCCGCCACGCGGTCTGAGGCACCCGGCCCGCCAAGCTTATCGCGAATACCGCGCAGTTTGGCACGCATGAGCTCAAGACCCGCCGGATTAGAAATCAGCTTGTCTACTTCCGCGGCAATATTGCCGGCGTTGGCGTCATCCTGGACCAGTTCGGTGACAACTGGTTCGTCACTGATCAGGTTTACCAATCCGATATGGTTTACTTTTACCAGCAATCGAGCCAACAGGTAGCTGAAAGCCGACACCTTGTAGATAATTACCATGGGCACCCCGGCGATCGCCGCCTCAAGGGTCACCGTGCCGGAGGCGGCCACCACGAGATCACAGGCCGCAAAAATATCGCTTACCGGTCCGGAGTAAAGTTTACAGGAGGCCTGCGCGGTATGCCTGGCGATGATTTCCCGATAGGCAGCATCTGCGACGGTAGGCACCTTTGAAATAACAAACCGCACCGGACGACCTCGCCGGGCCAGTTCATCGGCAGCTTTGAGCATAACCGGCAGCAGGCTCTCGACTTCCCGATCACGCGAACCCGGCAAGAGTCCGATGCTGAACTCTTCCGGACGATCCATAGACCGGGAGGCCGGGGCCGGTGGTAAGGCCGCATCGAGCAAGGGGTGGCCTACAAATGTAACCGGAACATGATGGTCGCGATAAAACTGCTCCTCGAAAGGCAAAATAACGGCAACATGGCTCACCAGTGCACCGATTTTCTGAACGCGACCGGTACGCCAGGCCCAAATTTGGGGGCTGATATAATAGAGTATGGGAATATTTTCTTTTTTGGCGGCAGCGGCCACATGCAGATTAAAATCGGGGAAATCTATCAGAATCAGCAGGTCGGGTTGTAAGTGGTGCAAAGCCTGTTTGGCCGTGCGCATGCCCTGCCGCAGGTGGGCCAGTTTAAAGACTACCTCGGTGATGCCAACCACGGCCAGGCTGGCTGCGTCCACCAGGATCCGCACGCCGGCGGCCTTCAGGGATTCGCCGCCGATCCCGAACAGGAAAAGGTCCGCCTCCTTTTGAAGCAGGGCCTCAGCCAGCCTGGCGCCGTGCAGATCGCCGGAGGCCTCCCCGGCTATGATCATGATTTTTTTCAGTTTGGTAGCCCCGTCGCTAGGATCCCAGTTGAAATTTTCCACTGGTTTTGCTGATCTGGTTCATAATATTCAGCGCAATGTCCAGCGCGTCTCTGCCCATCTTGCCAGTTACTTCCGGGGTCGATCGCTGGCTGACGGTTTGAACGAAAGCGCGGATTTCATCATCCAGGGCATCCCCGCTGTCAAAGGATAGTTGCCGGATATCGGTTCCGGGCACCAAATCGTTGTTGCCTTCTGCCGTCTGCCGCACCAACGTAATGTTATGATTGGCAAAATCCACTGACATATAGGCATCACGCTGAAATATACGGATTTTGCGTTCATTGCGGGTCGAGATGCGGCTGGCGGTGACGTTTGCCACGCACCCATTGACGAATTCAAGCCGGGCATTGGCAATATCAACCTCGGCAGATATGACCGGAATCCCCGCGGCATGAATCGATTTGACTTCGGAATTGACAAAATTAAGAATAATATCAATGTCGTGTATCATAAGGTCCAAGACGACACTCACATCGGTGCACCGCGGCTTATAGACACTCAACCGATGGGACTCAATGAACATGGGCTGCTTGATAATATCGCGCAGGGCCACAACGGCCGGGTTGAAACGCTCCAGGTGGCCCACCTGAATAATCAAGTCGCGCTGCGCCGCGATAGCGATCAGCTGGTCTGCTTCCACAAGGTCGGTGGTCATGGGCTTTTCAATGAGAACGTCCACGCCATTTTCCAGAAACGTCCGGCTTACCTCGAAATGGGCCGGTGTATGGACCACCACACTGACGGCATCGACTTTCCCCAACAGTTCATGGTAATCGGTATAGGCCGTTGTCCCGACATTCGTCGCCACCTCCTCCGCGCGCGTTATGTCCGTATCCACGACCCCGACCAGGTCGACTTCATCCATGGCGGCATATTTTTCGGCGTGAAACTTTCCAAGGTAACCGACCCCAATGACGGCCGCTCGTAGCTTTTTATCCATGTTCTTTTCCATATTGATTACTATTGAAAGTTTTCGTCCGAAGGTGGCAGATTTTGGTTCTGAGCACGTGTCCCACATCGCCATAGGCGCAGCCGAAAGTCGCAGCATTTATGAAACCGCAGGATTAGTGGTTGCAATATCGAGGATATCTTTAATGCGAAACCGCCGCTCAGGGCCAAATGCTGCCGCTGCAGGAGGAACACTAGCAGGGTTTTGCGCCTGCCGCCCCGGGATGCAATTCGGCATACACGGCCTGCATAATGATATGTACGACTATCATGTGTACATCCTCGACTTTTTGCATATCATCTATCCGGGCCACGAAAGGGATCTCGACCAGGTCGGCCAATTTCCCGCCGGCGTACCCTGAAATACCGGCGGTCTTGCCGCCATGGGCCCCAGCAAAGCGGATGGCCTGAAGCACATTTTCGGAATTGCCGCTGCCTGAAATCCCAATGACCAGATCGCCTTTTTTGAAAAAATTTTTCAACTGTTCAACGAAAACCGCCTCATAGGACATATCGTTGGCATAGGCCAACAGGCTGGGCAAGTTGTCGTTCAAACACATGACCTTGAATTTTTTATCCAAATCCAGGCAGCAACCCTTGTTCAGATCACAGACAAAATGGGAAGCGGTCGTTCCGCTGCCGCCGTTGCCCATAATAAAGATTGTCTGTTCCTTTTCATAGGCTGCCAGCAACGCCCGGACCAGTTGCACAAACCGATCGGTATCGAACTCGTCCAGCACCGATTTTAGTTCCTGTAGGTAGCTGGTCGCAAATTTACCAAAATCCATCATCTATCTCCTTCCGTGTTCCGCGGCCATATTGCCAGTGCCCGCTCATAGGCTGCCACGGTGCCGATGTCGATCAGGTCTTCTTCAATTTCATAACCGCTCATCCGGCCAATCAGTTCAGGCAACAAATGAAAACCGATATCCAGAAGGCCCTTTCCGATTGTCTGCCGGATGGCCCGACAGGTCTCTAAAATGTCGTATGTTGCCACATAAATACCCGCATTTGCAAGATTGCTTTCCGGTTTTACAGGTTTTTCTATAAACCCGACAACCGTCTGCGTAGCATTTAACGTCGCGATACCGCACGTATTAGGTGTGTCGGTCTTAAATAATCCCATGGTCAATAAGCATCCGGCTGCCTTGCGTTGCCGGTGAAAATGCATCATGGCAGACAGATCAACTTCCGTCAGGTTATCGGCATAGATGATCAAGAAATCTTCGCCGGGTTCGATGAACTCTGTATTCGCGAGAAGCGTTCCACCGCTGCCCAACAGTTCCGGTTCATGTACGGATACAATCTCCACCTTCTTTTCGACACGCAAGTGATCGACGGCCTGTTCAACCTGGTCCGCAAAATGATGGGTATTGATCAGGACCCTGTCAACACCGTGCAATTTCAGCAGATCGATCCAAATTTCAAGCAGCGTTTTGCCGTGGATCGGCATGAGGCATTTGGGCCGGAAATCGGTATAGGGCCGCAGACGGGTCCCCTTTCCGGCGGCCAGCAGAAAGGCTTTCATGCCGGCGACCCGGTTTGTCTGATGACGTTCAACGAGCGCATGTGCTTTTGGGCATAGGCGAGGATATCTTCCTTGTCCTGTTGCCGGTTAAGGTAAGCCCAGTAATCTTCGATACTGGCTTGCACACTGCGGGTCGCTTGCCAGCCGAGGGCTTGCAGGCGGGTGGTGTCCGAGAAGATATGCCGGGTATCGCCAAAACGGTAGTACTCGGCAAGGATGGGATCGATCTGTTTGCCGGCAATGGTCTGCATCTCATCGTAGAATGCTTGTACGCTCCAGACCTGCCCGCCGCCCACATTGAATTCACGGTAATCGGCATCCGGGTGTTCCAATACCAGCAAGTTGGCATCTACAACGTCGTTTATGTTGACGAAGTCTCTAACCTGGCGACCGTCTTCGAAGATGGTGGGGGCCTTGTCAAAATAAAGGGCCAGGGCAAATATACGCATAGCCCCCGAATAGGCATTGTAAAAGGATTGTCGCGGGCCCTGAACGATAGAATAACGCATGACCACCGACGGAATATCATAGCGACTGCCCAGTTGCAGGGCTATCTGCTCCTGGCTATGCTTGGACAGGGCGTATTGGTTGCAGGGTTGAATCACGGACTCATCCGACGGCAGCCACTGCAGATCTTGCCGGCAAGTGGGGCAGGCGTGTTCCCATTGGCCCCGTGCCAATTGCGCTTCGCTGCGAATTTGCGGATAGACCGGGGCCTCGGCTTGCGGGTCGCAGGCCGGGCAGTGGTACCGCCCCTCGCCCATCACCGCCTGGCTGGCAGCAACGATAACTTTCCGCATTTTGCGGTACTGTCCGGTTTCGACCAGCACCTCGTACAGCAAGGCTGTGGACACCGCATTGGTATGAAAAAAATTGGAAAAATCAGTCAGGTAGTCCTGGTAAGCCGCCAGATGGTACACGGCATCCATGCCGGCGAGGGCCTTTTCCCAGTCACTTTTTTTGCGCACATCACCGCGCATGAACTCGGCCGCTGGATTGAGATATTCCGGTTTACCTTTGCGGTGGACCGTTTTTTGGAGATTGTCCAGCACACGCACCTGGTGGCCGCATGCTATCAGGGCATCCGCGGTGTGGGACCCGATAAACCCAGCCCCGCCGGTTATCAGAATATTCAAGGCAAACTCCGGTTCCTATTTACTGGCGTAAGAACGGTCATCAAAGATGACCTTGCTGCCGCTTTCGGTGAGCATAAAGGGCAGCTCACGATAGGCCTGCATGGCCGTAAACACATCATTTTGCCTCTCGCGTGGCACAATCAGCAGCAGAAATCCACCGCCGCCGGCGCCGGCCACCTTACCGGCCAGAGCACCGGCGGAAATAGCCCGGTCGTGCATTTCATCGATTTCACTGTTTGAAATACCGGCAGCCATGTTCTGCTTCAGCTGCCAGTTGCGGGCTAATAATTCACCGCAGGCGGCAATATCCTGTTGCTGCATAGCCTGCGTGAAAGGATCGACCAGGGTGACCATCTGCTGCATGGTATCAAAGCGATCCGTGTGCTGCAGGTTTGTTTTCTGCTTGGTTAAAATTTTGTCCGCACTACGGGTAATGCCCGTATAGTATAACAGCAATGAGGCGGCAAATTTCCGGTTGGCTTTACTTTCCATCTCCACCGGCAGACGCTCGGTGACATCAGCCTGTTTAAAGATAAAGCGATTGATCCCACCGTAGGCGGCGGCATACTGGTCCTGCCTTCCAATGGGTTTTCCCAGGATATCAATTTCTATGCGGCAGGCGTCTTGAGCCAATTGTTCGGCCGTGACAAGTTCATTGCGATAGGCATACAGGGCATGCAACAAGGCAACCGTGATGGAGCTGGAACTCCCGAGGCCCGAACCGGAGGACGGAATATCGGCCAGGGTCGTAATTTCTATCCCCTTTTCAACACCCGTCATTCGCATGGCTTCGCGCACCAGATCATGCTTGATATCGCCGACCTTTGCCACGCACTCCTTGCGGGAATAATTGATATAAATTTCGTCGTCAAAGCGGGCTTTTACAATAGCATATACAAATTTATCTATGGCGGTGCAGACCACTTTGCCATCGGCCCGGTCGTAGAAATCCGGCATGTCCGAACCGCCGCCCACAAAACTGATTCTCAAGGGAGTTTTGACGATGATCATTTAATGACCTCGCTCCAGCCAGATCTGAATTTCAATGCGCTTCTGTCACTCGGGCCACGATGCTGATACCCTGCTTGTCCGCAGTGGCGATCATCTTTTCGCGATCGAACACAACGGCCTTGCCGGCCTCGACCACCAACACTTTCACGCCGGCTGCCGCCATCACTTCAATTGTCTTTACACCGATCGCCGGTACATCGAACCTGAAATCCTGGTTCGGTTTGCAAACCTTGACAGCCACGGCATCGCCCCCGGCCAGGGCCCCGCCTCTTTGGATGGTTGCATCCGTCCCGTCGATTGCTTCCACGGCGAGTACAGACCCGCCGGACACCACCACGCACTGTCCGATGTCGAGCCGTCCGATAGCCTTAGCCAAATCCCAACCCAGACGTATATCTTCATTTTCCGACCGGGTTGGTTTGCGTTTCGTCCAGCAACCTTCGCGGGCCAGCAGATCAGGCAGCAAAAAAGTGGACGCCTTGATTTGGATGCCTTCCTTTTCCAGGGCGGCCGCAAAAGCCCGTAATACCCGATCGTCATGTGTATTTTTTATTCCGGCCAGAATCCCGATCGCCTTCAAATCGGGCCGTACATCCTTAAAAATGCGGGTTTTTTTGATGGCACCGGCCATCACCGCCTGACGGATACCATGACCGGCGAAGAACTTGATGATCTTCTTCAGCTGGCCGAGGCGAACCCATTTGATATCATCCACGTACTGGTCAAGGCGGGGCTCGGTCTCATTGAGATGGGCGACAGCATACACCGCATAGCCGTTGTCACGCGCAGCCTGGCTAAAAACAAAGGGGAATTGGCCGCTTCCGGCAATCAGGCCGATACGTTTATCCATTTAACAACCTTTCAGAGTAAATCACCATCACGAACACCCTTTTTCCCATCTGCCTGGTACCGGTTGGTCTCAAGATCCGGATTAGCGGGTCAACCCCCGGCTGGAGCTTTGCAGGAATTCGATAAATGCCAGGACTTCGGGGACTGGCTCCACTTCGGCCTGCACGCGCTCGATCGCTTCATTCAGGGTCAATCCAATCCTGAAAACGATGCGATAGACCTTTTTCAACAGGGACAGGGTATGTTTCGAGAAACCGTGGCGTTTGAGTCCGACGCTGTTAAGGCCGTGGAGCTTGGCGCGGTCGCCGGCCGCAATGACATAAGGCGGGATATCCTTGACAACAGCTGATTTCCCACCAATAAAGGCGAAATCACCGACCCGCACAAACTGATGGATGGCAACCAGCCCCCCCACCGTAGCATAATCACCAATAGTGATATGGCCGGCTAAGGTTGTGTTGTTGGAAAGGGTCACCGCCATACCGGTGCGGCAGTCGTGGGCCACGTGGGTATAGGCCATGAGGAAATTGTTTTCACCGATTTCCGTCACCCCGCCCCCAAATTCGGTACCCCGGTGAATGGTCACGAACTCCCTTAAAATACTGCTTTTCCCAATCTTGACGTAGGTCTTTTCGCCTTTGAACTTCACCGATTGGGGCGGCGCCCCGATGGCTGCGTACTGGAAAACCTGGCAGTTCTGCCCGAGGGTTACATAGGGATCTATCACCACATGCGGGCCAATTGTTGTGCCGTCCCCGATGAACACCTCCGGACCGACAATCGTAAACGGTCCGATACTGACGTTCGCACCGATTTCGGCCTTGGGATCAACTATTGCCGTGGCATGAATCATTCTTTACCTCCCAGCGCAGCCATGAATTCGCCCTGTGCCACCAAAACATCGTCGACAGTTGCCCGACCGGCCATTTTGACGGCTTTGGAACGTATCTTGAGAACCTCTAGATCAAATATCAATTGGTCGCCCGGCTCTACTGGTTTCCGAAACCGAACCTTGTCGATACTCATAAAATAGATCAAGCCGCCCAGCGCTTTCAGATCAAGTGATTCAGCGATTAAAACGCCGCCTACCTGGGCCATGGCCTCCACGATGAGAACCCCAGGCATGATCGGCATTGCCGGGAAATGGCCCTGAAAGAAAGGTTCGTTGATGGTCACGTTTTTAAGACCGGTAATCCGTTCTCCCGGGATGATATCGAGGATGCGATCAACCAGCAGAAACGGGTACCGATGAGGCAGATGCTGCATGATTCTGTGAATATCGATGGGTTTTTCCATGCTGTCCTCTTTGCAGCGCTCACGAGAAGATCATCCGGGGTACCGGTAACATGCCAGCCTAATCGGTTTACTGGTTTTGCTCCTCTTCGAGCTTTTTCAGACGTTTTTCAAATCGTTCGAATCTCTTAACCAGGGCCGGCAGACCGGGCAGGAGTCTCTGGAGCCGCAGCCAGATCTTGTGGGGCATGGCGTAAGTGCCTGAAACTACGGCTCCCGGTTTTACTGATTTCACCAGACCGGCCTGGGGCCCGACAACCGCATTGTCGCCGATCGTTAGGTGCTGAGTTACACCCACCTGCCCGGCTAACGTGGCGTGCCTGCCAATGGTTACACTGCCGGCAATGCCCACCTGGGCCACCAGGAGCGTATCTTCGCCAACCCGCACATTGTGGGCAATGTGTACCAGGTTGTCTGTCTTAACGCCGCGGCCGATCTGCGTTAGCCCGAAAGTGCCACGATCGATGGCGTTGTTTGCCCCGATTTCAACGTCATCATCAATTTGGACAGTCCCAGTATGTTGGATTTTGACATACGTATTTCCGTCAGGTACGAACCCGAAACCATCACTGCCGATTACAGTACCAGCGTGGATTTTGACCCGGCAGCCGACGCGACAACGGTCCATGATGGTGACATTGGGGCCAATGACCGAGTCGGCACCGATTTTCACTTCATCACCAAGACAGACGCCTGGCAGCAGGCAGACCCGATCCCCCAAGTGGACCTGTCTGCCCACGGTCACAAAATCACCGATGGAGACACCCTGGCCGGCAATCATATCCGCACTGCAAGTTGCCCGGGGGCTTATCCCCGGCGGGTGTTCTTTGTCGGGGTGAAAGATTGCCAGAAGCTTGGCAAACCCAAGCCTCGGGTCGGCTACCCGTATAATCGGACAAGGGGCGGGGCCATTGAAATGGTCCGGCACAATCAATGCACCGGCCCGACTCGCGTCGATTTTTTTTAAATACCGGGCATTCTCGACAAAGGTGATATCATCGGCCGTCGCCGTCTCAAAGACAGCCACCCCGAAAATCAGGACCTGTTCGTCGCCGGTAACCATACCGCTTACGATGTCCGCTATATCACCAACCGTCAGTTGCATTTCTATTTCTTCTTGTCCGTGCTCTTTTGCTGCTTGGCCCGCTGAGCGTTGTATTGCTTGATCACTTTGTCGGTAATATCAATGGTAGACGGCAGGTAAATGATACCGGCCTCTTTGCGCTCCAGAATAAGAAGGTAACCTTCCTTCTTGCCCATCTCTTTGACCAATTTGTCGACTTCATTACGAATCTGGCCTACCAATCTGAACTGCAATTCCCTGGCAACGCCGGTGTAGCGTTGCTGTAATTGTTTAAAATCATTTATTTTAATCCGCATTTCGCGCTCTTTTGTGTCTTTCATTTCCTTGTTCATTACCAGGGCTTCCCGCTCGAACTGCTTACGGGACTCCTCTATTTCGGCTCCCCGACTTTTCAGATCCGCTTCCATCTCTTTGGCCTGCTTGTTTAACTTCTCCTGGGCCGCTTTCCCGGCATCGGACAGATCAATAACGCGCTGAAAATCAAGGGTTCCTATCTTGGCGACATCAGCCGCCCAGACTGTCCCGCAACAACTTAAGAAAATGAAAACTGTAATCGCTGTTTTGCTAAAATTGGATATCATGCCGCCTCCCAAATGTGGTATGTACAACTGTCGAGACAGAAGTCATCTCAAAAAAGTATTCTTGTTGGGCGTAGCCTCTGGCGAAGCCTGATTGGCCCAAGCTCGGTGTTGGGTGCCCGAAATAAATCCTTAAAATCTTGATGCATCCCTTCGGTTTAAGCCCCATCTTTGGGGAAACCATCCAGCCGGAAATCACGCAAGGCGGCGGTCTTCGCAGCCTATTTGACCCGCTACCAGAATCTCTTTTTTTGAAATAGCTTCTATCCAATGTTGGACAACTGGCTACACCTGCTAACAAATTCAAATAATGACTAAAATGCAGCGCCCATGGTAAATTCCCATTGGCCACCGCTGGGTTCGCCTGGTTGGGGATCCAGAATATAGGCATTTTCCAGGCGGATGGGCCCCATTGGCGAATACCACCTGAAGCCGAACCCGGCACTCTCGCGCATATTGCCGAGGTCAACCGCTTCGTCTTTTGCATATACATCACCGGTATCGAAAAAGACAAGACCTATCACCCCGGCTTCCTCGACCAAGGGAAAGCGCAGCTCCGAGTTGAACTGGACAAATTTATCACCGCCTACCCAAGCCAGCTCTCCATTTGAATTGATTTCGGTGGGCGCCAGGTCCTGCCAGTCGAATCCCCGGACTGAATTCATCCCGCCGAGGAAGAATTTTTCATAATCAGGCAACAGCAGCCCTGCGTTCTGCGTGACAAGACCGCCCTCGCCATTCAGAAAACCTGTAAATTTCCAGAATAACGGGATAAACCAACTTGTTTGGGCTTCGGTCTTTACATACCCGATGGTCCCACCTAAGCCGGCATATTCAAGCCTGATCTCATGTTTGGAGCCCCGGGTGGTGTTGAATCGTTTATTGCGGGAATCATAGACCAGCGAGCTCGAAAGAGAACTGGTCGTGTTGGTCCCCGAGAGATCTTTCACCGAATCAGGCGCAAATGACTCCACATTCGAAACCTTGGAGGAATCGAAGCGATAATCAAAATAAGCGCGCGTAAAATCCCAGACCGGATACCCGATGCCGACGCCGGCCCCGTTGGATTCTTTATCGTAAGAATCGAAGTCAGTGCTCCAATTGTAGATGTTGGCGGTTCCCGACAGGGGGATATCAAACAACCAGGGTTCGGTAAAACTCAAGTTGAATCTCTGGGTCCGGCCGCCAATCGAAGCCTCAAATTTTAAAATCTGGGCCCGGCCAAACAAATTCCGCTGGGTAATGGAAGCATTGAAAAAAACATTTTCAACACTGCTGTATCCGCCTCCTACTGAAAAGGTGCCGGTGTCCTTCTCCACGACGTCGATTTTCATGATCATCTGGTCATCCGCGCTGCCCTTGGGCGTGTCCACCTGGATGTCCTGGAAAAAATCCAGATAGTATAGGTTGCGGATCCCACGCTTCATCTTTTTGCCGCTGTATAGCTCCTTTTCGTAAACCTGCAGCTCACGGCGAATGACCTTGTCACGCGTTTTGGAGTTGCCGCTGATGATTATCTTCTCGTAGTATACAAGCGGTCCTTTCTTGATGTCATAGGTGACATCCACCAGCAGTTCCCCTTCCCGGCGGTCCACTTTGGGAATCACCTCGGCATAGGCGTAACCTTCATCAGCGTAAAGATCCGTAATCAGTAGCACATCCTGCCGCATCACCGCTTTGCTGAAAAACTCCTGATCGTTTAGTTGAAGGACGCCTTTCAACAGGATTTCCGGCAGCACGAACTCACCAATCAGGTTGACTTTGCCGACCTTGTAACGTGCCCCTTCTTCAATTTTAAACGTCACGTCGATGCCCTCTTCAGTAAACACCACATCGGGTTCCCCCACCCGCGCATCGATATAACCGTTGTTATGGTAAAAGGAGGTGAGCAGGGCGACATCCTGTTTCAATTTTTCATGGTCCAAATCGCCAGCTTGCGTAATAAAGGACAGAAATGTGGCTTCAGAGGTTTCCACGAGCTTTTTAAGCCGTTTATCCGGATAGACGTCATTGCCCTGGAAACGGATGTTCTCGATACGTGAACGTTTGCCTTCCACGATTTTGAACTCTAAGTCGGCCTGATTATTCTTTAATTCTTTTGCTTTATAAGTTACCTGAATATGGTGATAATTTTTTTCGCGGTACAGGTCCTCGATAATAGCAATGTTACTTTGTATCTTGAAAATGTTCAGAATCGAGCCGGTTCGCAGGGTGAGATTTTCTTTGAGCTTCTTGTCTTTTAATTTCTTGTTACCGCTGAAGGTAATATTGCGGATGGTAGGCTTCTCCTTGACCTTGAAGACAACCGCCTTGCCTCCGGAGATACTGCGGGCTTCAACCCGAACGTCATCGAAATAGCCCATTGCGTAAATCTTTTTTAAATCCCGGGTCAGCGGCTGGGCTATAAAGACGTCACCCTCCCTGGTTTTAATGACCCGCTTGATGGCGTCGTCCTCAATCCGATTGTTGCCCTCCACCAGGATAGCGGCAATGGTCTGACGGTTGAGCACCGCCATGCCGATACTACGCGATAGGGTTTTGAGCCGGGCCACCAGCGTCCCGAGATTGCGACCCTCGACAAAAAACGGCTTAGGCGTACCGGTGCCGAAGGTTTCCACGACCCGGGCATCCAATGAGAACATATCTCCAAAAGTGGTCAGGCTACCCCAGATAATCCGGTCGGCGCCCGCCTCGATCCCGATGGCCCTTATGCGCGCCAGGTTTTCACCAATACTGCCGCTGCTTTTCCACTCGCCTTCATATTCTACGACCGAAACACCCTCATCACCCAACTGCTGTTTCAAAGCATTGGTGATTTCCGCGATAAACTTCTCCTGGGATGAGGGCGAATGGACTTCAAATGGCAGGACAACCACACGGATGGAATCCGCTGCAAATGCAACATAAGGGCTGCCAAAGATTAGAAGCGCCAGCAATATGACCAGTGACCTGAACCTGAAAACCACCTCAGTGTATTCCTTCCAGCTTTCCGTTTTTTATCGTTATACACCGGGACATACGGGCTGCCAGTTCCATGTTGTGGGTCACGATCAAAACCGTCATGGATAGTTCCTCATTCAATTCCATCAGCAGTGTATGCACGCGTTCGCTATTTTCCTGATCAAGGTTGCCGGTGGGCTCATCCGCCAGCAGCAAGGGGGGGGTGAGTATCAGGGCCCGGGCCAGCGCCACCCGCTGCTGCTCACCACCGGACAGTTTGCTGACCGGGTGGCGCAAGCGATCCTGCAATCCCACCCGCACCAGCATAGCCTCAGCGGCTGCGGCGGCTTCCGGCCGGGAGCGCCCGCCTATCAGGGCCGGCATCATGGTATTTTCGAGCGCGTTGAACTCCGGCAGCAAATGATGGAATTGAAATACAAAACCGATCGAACGGTTTCGAAATCCCGCCAGTTGGTGCCGGTCCATCCTGAAGATATCCTTGCCGCGGAAGAAAATCTGGCCCCGGTCCGGTCTGTCCAGCGTTCCGAGAATGTGGAGAAATGTGGATTTCCCGACACCGGAAGCACCGACCACGGCCACACTCTCAGCAGGCCGGATATCCAACTCGGCCCCTGTAAAGATATCGATGCTCTCGCCACCACCATTGGTGTAGCTCTTATGCAGATCGCAAATCCGGATCAGGGGTTCGCCTGACAGCTCGGTTTGTCCGGGCTGCATGTTATCCATAACGAATTGCCTCCACCGGATCCAATCGGGATGCCTGCCGGGCAGGGTACAGGGTAGCCAAAAAACAGATAACCAGGGCCGAAACCGCAATTGCGGCGACATCCACGACCTTTAAGACCACTGGAAGCGTGGTAATGTAGTAAACATCCCCCGGCAGTTCAATAAACTTATAATGCGACAAGAGCATACAGAGGATAATGCCGCCACAGACCCCCAGAATTGTGCCGACCACCCCTATGGCCATACCTTTGTAAATAAAAATCCGGTAGATACTCCGATCTGTGGCGCCCATAGTTTTTAATATTGCGATATCTTTGGTTTTCTCCATGACCATCATAATCAGGGAGCTGGCGATGTTAAAGGCAGCCACAAGGATAATCAAGGCCAGAATGATGAACATTGCAGTCTTTTCGAGCTTCAGGGCCGAAAACAGATTGCGGTTCATGCTCATCCAGTCTCTGATCCAGTAAGGGAATCCCAAATCCCGTACCAGCGCTTTACGAATCTCGCCGGCCTGATAGATATCATCTACCCGCACCTCGATGCCGGTCACCGTGTCGGCCATCCGCATTATTTTCTGGGCGGTTTTCAGATGAATATAGACCAGGGAGTTGTCAAATTCATACATGCCGGACTCAAAGAGCCCTTTGATCTTGAACTGTTTCATGGCCGGCATGTGACCAATGGGGGACAGCATGCCGCGGGGAGAAATCATGGCAATGGTATCGCCGGGGCCGACACCGAGATTTTTGGCCAACTCTTTACCAATTATGATACCGGGGGCCGCGTTGTTAGCGGGACTGCCGGTTGAATCGCCGGCCAGGCGGGTCAGGTCTTCAGCGCTGAAAAATTTGACGACGCTGCCGACGGTCTCCGGATCCACGCCCCTGAGAACCGCGCCTGAAACGCCCGAGGCGGACCGGATCATGACCTGGGAGTATATGAATGGTGTCGTCGCGCGCACACCGTCAGTAGCCTGAATGCGCGTCATGACATTTCGGTATCCCGAGAAAGACCCGCCGTGCCGCATGACCACGATATGGGATTCCACTCCCAAGATGCGGGACTTCATGTCCGATTCAAACCCGGTCATAACGGCGATGACCACGATCAGGGCCATCACGCCGACTGTTACCCCGGCAATAGATAGCAGGGTAATCAGCGAGATGAAGGACTGCTTCTGTTTGGCCCTGAGGTAGCGGCTGCCTATAAAAAGTTCAAATGGCATGCCTAGCCCTGGCCTGTGGATGACGGTTTCATGTGGGGGAACAGAATTACCTCCCGTATGGAGGCCGCGTCTGTCAACAACATGGTCAATCTATCAATCCCGATGCCCTCGCCGGCTGTGGGCGGCATCCCGTACTCCAGGGCTTCAATATAATCCGCGTCCATCAAATGCGCCTCGCTGTCTCCGGCCTCGCGATCTGCTACTTGCTGCAGGAAGCGGGCATTTTGATCCTCGGGATCGTTCAGTTCGGAAAAACCGTTGGCGATCTCGTACCCGGCAATAAAAAGTTCAAATCGATCGGTCAGGCCGGGCTGCGTATCACTGCGGCGCGAGAGCGGTGATACCTCGACCGGATAACCGGTGATGAATGTCGGCTGGATAAGCTGGGGCTCAACCAGTACATCGAACAATTTGGTAATGATTTTCCCAATCCGCCCGGTTTTGCTGAGCTTGATTCCCTTATCCCGCGCAAACGCCAGCAATCCCTCGCGATCATCCAGCAGGTGCGGATCGAGACCGCCCATTTGTTCCAGGGCTTCGGCCAGGCTCAGGCGCGTCCAGGTACCGCCCATGGCAATAGTCTGGCCCTGGTACTCGATGGTACTGCTCCCAGTAGCCAGTTTGGTAACAGTCTTGAACATGTCTTCCGTGAGCGCCATTAAATCCTGGTACGTGGCATACGCCTGGTAGAACTCGAGCATGGTGAATTCAGGATTGTGCCGGGTGGAAACCCCTTCGTTGCGGAAGTTGCGGTTTACTTCAAATACCCGTTCAAAACCACCCACAACCAGCCGTTTTAAATACAACTCCGGTGCAATCCGCAGGTAAAGATCCAGGTCGAGTGCATTGTGGTGTGTCACGAAAGGGGTCGCTTCGGCCCCCCCCGGGATGGGCTGCATCATCGGCGTTTCAACCTCGAGAAAATCCTGTTGCAACAGAAAATTGCGAATCTCTTGGATGACCCGACTGCGGGTAATGAAAATATCTCTCACATCCGGGTTCATGATCAGGTCCACATACCGCTTACGGTATCGTTTCTCGGGATCCTTCAGGCCATGAAATTTTTCAGGCAGCGGTCGCGTGGCTTTGCTGACCAATCGCAGGCGTTTGGCCAGCAGGGTCCACTCCTGGGTGCGGGTCTGGAACATGCCCCCTTCAAGGCCAACATAATCACCAATATCGAGATTTTTAAAGAGGGCGTAAGCCTCAGCTCCGATCATGTCCCTTTTGATATAGGCCTGCAACTGACCAGAGCGGTCCCGGAACCTGATAAAGGCCGCCTTCCCGAATTTGTTTACAGCCATTATTCGCCCGGCACAAGCGAACAGCGGCTCCTCTTCGGTTAGAATCTTTGATGAATCGGCGATCAGGTCCTTTATCTGCCCGATCGTATGCGACACTCTAAAATCGTTGGGAAAAGGTTCTGTTCCGGATTCTCTTAGCTGCGCGATTTTATGTCGGCGCTGCTCTAGTAAATCACGCTCTTTTTTCATACCCGGGTATCCTGTCTTTCTCCAAATTTGGAAACGCCGCAGCCCGTTTACGCATCCACGCCCGGTCCCTGCGGCGGCCTGTCCTCGCCGACTGGCAATAACCCATCGGCATTATAAGGTTAAGTCGGATTTGCTAACCTATTTGGCCCCAGGTGTCAAGCTTAACCCACGGGTTGCGGAGGTTCGGCCCGGTTCACCCTGAGTGTAAAAACCGTTCCCCTGGATACCGTACTCTCTACGCTGAGCAAATAGCCATATGTCTCTAGAATGCTATGGGCGATAGATAACCCCAGGCCGGATCCGGTGGCTTTGGTTGTGAAAAAAGGATCGAAAATCAATTTCAAAGTCTCCTCCGAAATGCCGCAGCCGTTGTCCTCGATTTCCATGATCGCGGTGTTGTTTTTATATTCATAGAGGCGGATGTCGATGCGGCCTTCCTGCTCTATGGCTTCCGTCGCATTCAAAAGCAGGTTCCAAAAGACCTGATGAAAGTGAACCGGGTCTATTTCAATCCAAACCCCATCAGCCATATTTGCAGAAACGGATATTCTTGAGGCACAATCACTGTTCTTTTCAAATAACTCAAGAACTTCAAGAATACTTTCACGCAGATCGAGTGTTTGAATCCGGCCGGCCTGCGGGCGGGCAATAAGGAGAAAGTTTGCAACCAATTCGCTGAGTCGGTCGGTTTCACGAAGGGCGATCTGCATCAGCTTGTCATGGTATGGATCGTATTGAATGTCCTCTCTAAGCAGCTGGATGGAACCTGCCAGTGAGGCCAGCGGATTTTTTATTTCATGGGCCATGCCGGCGGCCATCTCCCCCATATACGCCATTTTTTCAACCCGTTTTACCTGGTCTTCCAAAACTTGCAGTTCTCGCTTGGTCTTTACCGTCTGTTCGGCCAGAAAGCCGCTCAATATAGCGACTGCAAAGCAAGCGATGATGGTCACCATTACTTTGAAAAGAACACTTTTTCCGGGAAAGCTAACTGCGGAAAGGCTCCCCTCCAGGGCCATAGGCTTGATAATTTCAAAATATTCCAGATCGATCATCACGCCGTATTGGAGGCTGCAGATTGCAGCAATGGCCAGTACGCCCCACCTGGGGAGCAGGATACTGGAGTAGATAATCACCACCAGGTAAAGGAAGGAAAAAACACTGGCGTATCCACCGGTCACGAAAAGAATCAATGTGACGATACCGGTATCAATGGCTACCTGAATATAAGCAAATAACAGGCTATCTCTGATAAAAGCCAGCAAGATGACGTAAATACAGCTCAACAGGAAAATCCCACCGATTAGACCATAAAGCATCAACAGAGAGGCCGCCAAGAAGGAATCACTGGTCCCGAGCTGGAAAATGATGGTTGAGCCCAACAGGAAGGAGGTAAACAGCACCCTCGAAAACATCAACAGCTTAAGTTTATAGTGTAGATCACTATCGGTGTTATCCAAGGGCTTTTCCATGGGGAAGTTCACGTTTGGCCAGGCAGTTGGTACAAAGGACGGTACCCGCTGGTTTCAACGCTAGCAGGGTATTGACTGATGGACCGGGCAGCCACCGGGAAAGTGGTCAATCAACGGCAGCAAATATAGACACCCCCGTTTTGAAGAGCAATGGATCAAAAACCGGATGTCCGGCCGCCGACAATAATGACTCGTCCTAAGAAGGAAGGGGCCGGAAAGCTACCCTGCCCTTGCGTATGGGCCAAATCTCGATCTGCAAGCCAGCCCGCCGCCTATTCGGCTTATCCGCCCACAGCACCAGCCATTTTAAAAATGGGCAGGTACATGGATACCACCAGACCACCGATGACGACACCCATGAAGACCATCATCACCGGTTCAATCGCCGACGTCAGGTTCTCGACTGCCTGGTCTACTTCTTCGTCATAAAAATCCGCTATTTTCACCAACATGCTATCCAGGGCACCGGTGGACTCTCCCACGGATATCATCTGGCAGACCATGGGAGGAAACACACCGCTTTCCGAGAGCGGATCGGCCATGGTCCGGCCCTCGGCAATCCCCCCCCGAGTGTAGTATATGGCCTCTTCAACGGTTTTATTTCCCGCGGTTTTGGCAACAATTTCCAGTGCCTCGAGAATCGCGACCCCGCTGGACAGCATGGTCCCCATGGTCCGGGTAAATTTGGCCACGGCTACCCGCCGCAACAGGGGACCGAGGACGGGCAGGGTCAATGACGCTCGGTCAACAATGCCGCGCCCTTTCTCCGTGGCATAAAATTTCTTGAAGGCAAACCCCAAAAGACCCACAGCAATGACCACGAGATACCAGTATTGCCGGGAATAGTTACTCATACTGACCACAATCTGGGTCGGGGCCGGCAGGGCACCGCCGAAATCGGCAAACATTTTTTCGAAAACTGGAATTACGAAGATCATGATAACGGCAACCACGAGAACGGCCACAATCATCGTTATCGCCGGATAAGTCATGGCGCCCTTTACCTGGGCTTTGAGCTTGGCGGCTTTCTCCATATAGGCGGAAAGACGCTGCAAAATCGTATCCAGAATACCACCGGCCTCACCGGCGGCGACCATATTGACAAACAAGTTGTCGAACTGATCAGGATATTTCTTGAGGGCCTCAGCCAGCGTCTGCCCGGCTTCGACATTCTCCTTGATCTCTTTTAACGTCTTTTTGAATGTAGGATTTTCCTGCTGGGACTGGAGAATATCGAGACACTGGATGATCGGCAGGCCGGCGTCGATCATGGTAGAAAACTGTCTGCAGAACAAGATGACATCTTTTTGCGTAACCTTGGGCTGCATGAAAGCTACGTTTTCAAAAAGATCCTTCGGCTTTGGCTTTACCTTGGGATCCGCAATTTTCATGCGGGTCAACTGAGCCATCGCGACCTCAATGCTGGCCGCTTCCAGCTCCCCTTTTTGGGTCGCTCCGCTTTTATTTTTCCCTTTCCAAATAAAGACCGGCATTATCAACCCTCCTGGGCTAATTGGGTGAGGTTTTAAAAAAGGGTTTTCAGATCCATTGGGTTATACTATCATTCCTACTATTTTTCAAGTCTTTAACGGTATTTACCTGTTAAGCGCCCTCATCTGACAGAAGCCAGAACAGGTGCGATGGGGAGCATTTGGGCGAAAACGAAAAGGTTCTGAGAGGCTGTTCCCTTTCTGATACCCGGTAACCTCGAGGGACGTACCTCGACGTTGGATAAGGTTCATCGGTACAGCAAGTGACCGCACTTGCAGCTTGCCAAAGATATCGAACTACGTATAAGGTATCTTTGGAAATTTTACGTGTTTACCGCATACCAGGGTTGGGGCCGGAGATGATCGCAGCCAGCAAAGTCAATAACCGTCTGATAACCAACTCGACGGCACAAGGAAAACAGCCTGGCTGAGGGGTTGTGGCGGCTGGCTGCACCGACTCACATAGCAAGGTAAATTTGAGTATGACTGGATCCAGTAACAAAACCAGGGCCCTGACGGTCATCACGACCCACATCAACGCTGATTTTGACGGCCTGGCCTCCATGCTGGCCGCCCAGAAACTCTACCCGGAAGCAATGGTTATCTTCCCCGGTTCCCAGGAAAAGAACCTCCGCAATTTTTTTATCAACTCGATGGCCTATCTTTTCAATATGGTCGATATCAAGGACATCGATCTGGACCGGGTTAAAAAACTGGTCCTGGTGGATACCTGTCAGCCGCATCGCATCGGCCGGCTAGGCGAACTGACGTTGAAAAGCGACGTCGAGATTCATGTGTACGATCACCACCCCCCCACCGATAAGGATGTGAAAGGTCATTTCGGCGTACAGAAAATTACCGGGGCGACGGCCACGATCCTGACGGAAATCCTCCAGGAAAAGGACATTGCCATCTCCGCGGACGAGGCCACCATCCTGTCATTGGGCATATACGAAGACACCGGATCTTTTACCTTTTCCTCGACTACCGAAGCGGATTTTCACGCAGCGGCCTGGCTGCTTTCTCAGGGAGCCAAGCTCAACGATGTTGCCAGCCTCATATCGCGAGAGATCAGCCCGGAACAAGTCGGCATCCTCAACGACATGATCCAGGCGGCCCGCAGATTCAACATCAACGGCATTGAAATTGTCCTGACCACCATTACCAGTGACAAGTATATTGCCGACTTTGCGTTTCTCGTCCACAAAATGGTGAAAATGGAGAGCCTGGATGCCATTTTTGCCATTGCCCGTATGGCCGATAAGATATACGTGGTCGCGCGCAGCCGGATACCGGAGGTTGATGTCGGCGCGATTATCGCGCTCGTTGGCGGCGGCGGACACCCATATGCGGCGGCGGCGACCATAAAAGATAAGACGCTGGCCCAGGCCGAACAGCGGCTGATCGAACTGATGTATGAAAAAATCAGTCCCCGTCGCCTGGCGCGGGACTTGATGTCCACCCCACCCATCAAAATCGACGAAGCGTTGACCTGCGAACAAGCCGGAAACCTCTTGACGCAGTACAATGTCAATGCCCTCCTGGTCACGCGCCTGGTTGGACGGGTAGAGAAGCTGACCGGCATCATTACCCGCCAGGTCATCGAAAAAGCACTTTACCACGATCTGGCAGAGGTCCCGGTAAAAGACTACATGACCACCGAATTTGCTGTAGCCGATCGCCAGGCCGACCTGCAGGAGATACAGGAAAAAATTATCGGCAACAAGCAACGCATCCTGCCGGTAATGAATAAAAACAATATTGTCGGCGTGGTCACCCGTACCGATCTGCTCAATATCCTGGTAAGACGATCACGCCTGACTGACGGCGATACACCCGATCCCTACAGCGAACCGGTGAATGTAAGAACCCGCAACATAAAAAAATTCATGTCGGAAAGGCTTTCCAAGCGGATTCTGGAAACTTTGCAGGCCATCGGTCACGTAGCGCAGGATACCGGCGTGAACGCATATGTGGTTGGCGGTTTCGTGCGTGATCTGTTTCTCTATCGTCGGAATGAAGACATCGATATCGTCATAGAAGGCGAAGGTATTGCCTTTGCGAAACAATTTGCCCGGCTTTACGGCGCCCGCTTGCACACCCATGCCAAGTTCGGCACAGCGGTGATCATCTTTTCCGACGGGTTCAAGATCGATGTAGCCACCGCTCGTATGGAATATTACAAATTCCCGGCCGCGCTGCCGACCGTGGAAATGAGCAGTATCAAACTCGACCTGTTTCGGCGTGATTTCACTATCAACACGCTGGCCATCAGGTTGAATCCTGAAAACTATGGCACCCTTATTGATTTTTTTGCGGCCCACAAGGATATCAAGGAAAAAACCGTCCGGGTTTTGCATAATCTGAGCTTTGTGGAGGATCCTACCCGGGTATTTAGAGCCATTCGCTTTGAACAGCGTTTTGGATTTTCCATTGGCAAGTTGACGACCGGCCTGATCGACAATGCCATCAAGATGGATTTTTTCAAAAGGCTGGGCGGGCACCGGGTTTTTTCCGAACTGCGCCAGATACTGGAGGAGGACAATCCCGCCGCCGCCATCGGGAGACTTAAGGACTATAGCCTGTTGAAGGTCATCCACGCCTCAATCGACGCCAACAAAAACCTGGCCGCCTCGTTCAAGGCGGTAAAAAAAGTGCTGGCCTGGTATGATTTGCTTTTTATGGAAGAACCCTATATAAAGTGGCCCGTTTATTTCATGGCGCTCACGCAACATTGTGATCGCCGGACCGTTCAGGACATCTGCACCCGTTTCGAACTTGCGCCGCGCTACCAGACCTTGTTCTGCCGCCGGCGGTTCGAAGCAGATAGATGCCTGTACAGTCTCGAACGCAAATTGCCCAAAATGAACAGCACAATATACAATCGCTTGCACGGGTTAAAGATTGAGCTGCTGTTGTACATGATGGCAATGGCAAACAAAGAGCCGGTTAAGCGGGCCATCTCAAGGTACTGCACCAAACTGCGCTATGTGACCCTTTCAATTTCGGGTAGGGATCTCAAGCATTATGGTCTGAAACCGGGGCCGGTTTTCCGGCAGGTATTGGATGCGACCCGGGACGCCCGGTTGAACGGCAAGGTAGAAACGAAAGCGGACGAACACGAATTTGTAAAACGCTACATCCGACGCAACAAACTAGTGGCCGTCCAGAAATGGTAGATTTTGGTTCAGAGCACGTCTCTCCGGCGTGGCCAAAGGCGAAGTCGGAAGGTGTGAGCGATTTAGAAACCGCAGGCCTAGCGGGCTATTCCGAGGAATAGTGCTGACGGTTGCGCCTGGCGGCTTGAAAACCGGCACTGCGTGCCCAAAAGAGCGCCTGTCCGTCATAGCCTTTCGGCGACGTCGGGAAAACGCTGCTCTGGATCAACCCGTCGTCGCCGATCGCTATGCCGGGCAAGAAGATACCGTTTACGGAAGGGCACCAACTAAACTCTACAGGATTTATCTATGCGTAATGAAGTTGTACTGACCGGCATTTCGACAACCGGAATACCCCATCTCGGCAATTACGTCGGGGCCATACGCCCGGCTATTGATGCCAGTAGCAACCCGGATACGGAAACATTTTACTTCCTGGCCGATTACCATTCCATCATTAAATGCCATAATCCGGAAACGGTGAAACAATCAAGCCTGGCGGTGGCCGCCACTTGGCTGGCGCTCGGTCTGGATACGGACAATGCCACTTTTTACCGCCAGACGGACATACCGGAAATTCCAGAGCTGACCTGGATCCTGAACTGCATGACCGCCAAAGGCCTCATGAACAGAGCACACGCCTACAAAGCAGCTGTTTCCGATAACAATCTGGCTGGCAGCAAGGACCCCGACAAAGGGGTTTCGATGGGCTTGTTCAGCTATCCGGTTCTAATGGCGGCTGATATCCTGATGTTCAAGGCCAATAAGGTCCCGGTTGGCAAAGACCAGATTCAGCATCTGGAAATGACCCGGGATATTGCGGCGCGTTTCAACCATACCTATAAACCGCTCTTCGTGCTGCCGGAAGCGGTGGTAGATGAAAAAACCGCTGTACTATCAGGCCTTGATGGACGCAAAATGAGCAAAAGCTACAACAATACCATCCCCTTGTTCGAACCGGAAAAAAAGCTGCGTAAACTGATCATGAAGATCAAGACCAATTCGCTGGAGCCCGGGGAACCCAAGGACCCAGAAGGCTGCACGCTTTATGAAATCTACCGGGCGTTTGCCACCGAGCAGGAGGCTCAGGCGCTCCGGACCCGGTATGCCGAAGGTATCGCCTGGGGAGAGATGAAACAGTTTCTGTTCGAATACCTCAACGACCATCTGGCCGGGCCGCGTGAAAAATATCTGGCGCTCATGGCAGACCCGAGCCATATTGAGGCTGTTCTGCAAGACGGTGCCGAAAAGGCCCGTAACCTGAGCATCCCGTTTTTACAAGAAATTCGCGAGGCGGTCGGTATCCGGAACTTGGACGGATGACCTTGGGACCCACTCTGACGACAGGACCGGTTAGAAAGCAAATGCCAAAAGTTTCAGATACGCACCTCGGGCAACCAACGGACTACAAGGTTGATTTAGAGGATGTGTTCGAAGGCCCCATGGATCTTCTGGTCCACCTGATAAAAAAGAATGAGGTGGATATCTATGACATTCCCATTGCCTTGATTACAGACCAATATCTGGGATACATAAAATGGCTCAAAGCCATGGACATAGGCTACGCCGGCGATTTTCTGGTCATGGCCGCCACCCTGGCCCAGATCAAATCCCGTATGTTGCTGCCGGTCCATGAAGGCGATGAAGAGGATGAGGATCCCCGGTCCGAAATCACCAAACCCCTGCTCGAATACCTCGAGATGAAGGCGGCGGCCGACCACCTGGCTAACCGCAACCTGCTGGGGGAAAAGACATTCATACGGACACACACCAAGCAGCCTTATCTGGATGATTCCGGGGATGAACTTGTTCGGGTGGGTCTCTTTGAACTGATTGACGCATTTCAAAAGGTCCTCGATAAAATGGCACCCGATCATCGGGTCGATATGACCACGGAGCGGATTTCCGTCAAAGAACGGATAACCCAGATAGTGGATTTACTTGAAGTAAAAGGCTCAGCCGCCTTTGACGAACTTTTTGACAAACTAGTTGAAAAAGGCGATATCATAGTCACCTTTCTGGCAGTTCTCGAAATGGTAAAACTGAACCTGGTGAAGGTCGTCCAGCATGTTCAAACCGGAATTATTCGGATTTTCTACCTTTAATGGATGAACTTAAAAAAATCATCGAGAGCCTTCTGTTTGTGGCGGAAGATCCCCTGACCGAGCACACCATAGGCAAAGCCGTCGGGAACCGGGAGATCTCTGAGGTACGCTCCGCTATAAACGAAATGATCCAGGAGTACGAAGAGCGCGGGGGCGGATTTTATCTGGCCCGTGTGGCCGGTGGTTTTCAATTCAGAACCGCCCCCGAAAACACGCCGTGGATCAAGCAATTGATTCAGCCCAATGCCCCGCGGTTGAGCAAAGCGGCCTTGGAAACACTGGCTATCATTGCCTATAAGCAACCGGTTATGAGGGCGGATATTGAACGTATCCGGGGAGTTGACAGTGGCGGCGTGATTAGAATGCTCCTGGAAAGAAAGCTCCTGCGCGTCCTGGGACGTAAAGAGATACCGGGGCGTCCGCTGATTTATGCCACCACTAAACTTTTCCTGCAGGTATTCGACCTCAAGGATCTCAAGGACCTGCCCTCTCCCAAGGAAATCGAAGACATGGCCCTCGAGGCCGGCCCGCTCAAGGATTCGGGCGAAGAAACCACAGACAGCTCCGAAACCGCAAACAGACCCCTGACTGAAACATCCCCAGCCCCGGATAAGACCGTTCACCCCGGTTCCCCCCCCGCTGACGAATCTTCCCAAGCCTGAGCGGAACCCTCAAAAAAAACTTGACGCAAAGTCAACAACCCTCTATATATATTAAATATTGCCGCATCATGGATCAATTGGCGCTTAAGTTTTTCAACTTTTTCAAGGAGCCTCCATGAACAAATCAGACCTTATCAGTGCCATCAAGGAAAAGACCTCATTAAGTCGCAAAGATGCCGAAAAAGTCATCGACACCTTTTTCGATACCATTACCCAGAGTATCGTCGGCGGCGGACGCGTAGAAATTCGAGGATTTGGCAGCTTCATGGTTAAAGACTATAAGCCCTATATTGGTAGGAATCCCAAAACCGGTTCTCAAATCCAGGTCCCCCCCAAGAAATTGCCTTTTTTTAAAGTCGGCAAAGAGTTGAAAGAGATGGTCGATAGCTAGGGCCAACTCGCGGGATGGCAAATCATCTTACGTAACAAACGCCGCGGCACACGCTCCCATTGCCAAGAAAAAGGCGCAACCCAGAATGGGTAGCCCTCCGGAAACAACACCGTTTAAACCGCAATTTCCACTATAAACGATGGGCCGCATCTGGTTGCAGACGGCGCGGTCAGCCACATCGGCTCCCGATTGCCACCTTCCACTGCCTGTAAATTTGACATTCTGTCAAAGCCTTAATATACTATTTTTCTGAAATAACACGGGTTTTATACAATTAATGTTCTCAAAATCAGATTACGGTTGAAATTTAAGCAGAAAAAATCAAACCGGGGAATACGCCGGTATTCCGAGAAGTTGATATTTCGGCAACACTCGGCAACCGGGTCCGGCCAGCGTCGCTTGAAGGTTGGATCCGCTGTACGAACGTCGAAGTTCACTTCTCATCTCCTAACCGGCTACCCCCAGATGCCAACAAAGGAATAGAATCATGGAAAATGACGCCACCCTGGTCATGGACACGGTGAAGATCAATATCATACAGGGAATTGTGCAGGGTGTTCTGGAATCTGATTTTCAAAAGTTGTCCGCGGACATCAGCCCCATCCTGATGAATGTCTGGTGGGAAAAGGATTGCCTCTATGTGAATAGCAGGGACAGTGATCAGTTTTTCGGTGATTATCAACAGCTTGAAGAAGTCTTTGATCAAATCGCAGCCGTTGTTACGTCCGGCCAGTATGGGAAACTCGGATTTATCGGCCTCATGGGAAAAAGGGAAATCGTGGCCACAGTATACTTTGGCAACCAAAAATGGGAATTGAAGGAATTCAGCCGTCCCAGTGCTCCGGATTGGTATAAATCCGAGGAGTGGCACAAAATGGAAAAATGGCGGGAAGAAGATCTGGAATGGGACGAACTCTTTAAACGCCTGGATGGCTAGCCTCTCCCTGAGACACCGAAACGGGGCCGGAAATCATCTCCGGCCCCGCGCTATTTTTTAGGGGAAATGTATGCTCAACCCCCTTCCAACTGGACATTCACATACCTTTAGCATCACCCATCAAATTTGAAGGAGACTGTCACCCTGGCCCTGAACTGGCCTACCTTTCCATCTTCAATGGTCATATCCAATTTTCCTACCTCAGCGATCCGGAGGTCCCGCAGACTGCTGGCTGCTTTATCAACAGCGCTTTTGGCGGCATCCTCCCAGGAAGTAGGACTGGTTCCGACCAATTCAATAATCTTGTAAATGCTTTCACCCATGATACCCTCCTTTGTTGATGTGTAATTTGATCGCGCCCGCAATGGGCGGTCCCGGCGGCATCCAAAGAAATCAACGAACCCGTGTTCAGGATTAGAAGGCTAGCTGAACGGACATCCAATCCAGTTGAGCAGGAGACCGATAATGTTTCTGGTGAAGCCTTTGGGACGCGGTGAATAAAATAGAGATCTGTTCTATGGAATATCTATCAGGCGCCGGCTTTTTCCAGAGCCTTGATTATCTTCTGACGATCTTCCCGGCTAATCTGGACGAATTTGATCCCCATGCCCTCCGGGCTTTGGGCTCCTTTTTTGCGATTAATCGCAATCCAGGCAACCTCGCATCCAATCTGCATGGTGACGGCATCATCGGGAAGCTGCAGGTTCAAAAAGAAGCGATCACCCTTGGGTAGCACGCGGGAAGTCTTAATAAAAATCCCATCCGCGTTGACATTTTCGGAAAATGCCTGCACCAGGCCGCTGTCGGACTTAAATGAAAGTGACAGCACCTTGGCTACCCGGGGCCGATTCCGGCGGGCTTGGCTCTGGATGACAAGTTCGGAAGCGTTCTTGAAGCGCAGGGCCAATCTTTTGACAATCGCCTGGAAACTGGCGGAGAGCTTGTTGAATTCATTGTCGAGAAATTTGCGGTCAAAGATACCAATGGTGGTGTCGCCCTTGGCACGGGCACCGGCTGTCCTCGGGGTGTTGGCCAAGAACGCGATTTCCCCGAAAATCTCGCCGACACCGAGCGTTTCAACCACCACATCCTTGCCATAGTGCGATTTGGTCAGCTCAACTTCGCCCGACTCAACGATGTATACCCAGTCACCGTGACTGCCTTCTTCGAATATAACCTGTCCGTCCCGATAACTCTCCTCGTTGGAGATTTGAAACATGGCGGCCATCCTTTTCCCGATCGAACGCGCTTGACGGAAGACACAGATTAGAAATTATACACGGAATCCGGCACACATTTCAACCTATTTTAAATAAATAAATTATAATCAGATAGTTATTGCGAAATGTCGACACGCCCCGATTCGCGGGCTGACCCAAGAGACCGTTGGGTACATTTCCCGCGATTGGTTGGCAACAAATGCAACGAGAGCGCGATCCGCTTAAATGACGCTCTCCCTTTGACAACACTCTTTTTTTTATATATAAATACGGGTTGTTAGCACGACCAATACGCGACTTAAACCTACGACAGAGTCAACGGTACATGAAAAACCGGCCCATCTATATCATCCTGGCCACCGTCTTCTTCGGCGGGTGCCTGCAGTCGACCCTGAATTTGCCCCCGGACAAGGCTAAGATCGAACAGATCGAGGCCGGTACCCTGGAAAACTCCGTGCGGATCATAGCCGGCAAGCCCGACCGCGTCGTCAAATCCAAGTATGGCTACCATACCTACTATTATCGGGAAGGAATCTCAGCGGACTGTAAAAAAGACTTGGAGACCTGTATCCCAATTATCATCGAAAGGGGCCGGGTAGCGGCGGTCGGCCAGCAGTGGGCCAAGGCCTGGGAGCGGCAGCGGCATAAAAAAACTGCCGGGGTTCCCCAAAGCGTGGCCCCGGAAAGCACCCCGGAAAAAATCGCGCGCCTGGAAAAACAGGTCAAAGCCATCCCCATGTCTCGTACGGTCGACAACCTGAACATTTATCGTTACTTGCTCAAACTGGACCCGGACAACACGCGTTATCAGAAGAAAGTGGCTTTTTACGAAAAACGGTTTGCCATGGAAAAGGCCCGGAAAAAGGCGACCAAAAAACAGCTTGCAGCGACCCGTAAATGGCAGAATGCCAGACTACAGAAGTTCGAAGGAAAACCGCCGGCCGAGATGGCCATCAAGATCCTGGGCAATGGTAAGTTTCATGTCTGGCTGAAAAACAGCGGTTCGCAGGCCTTCCGCGTTGAAGCCGGCCATTTTTATCTCTCCTGCCAAAAAGGGAAACGCCAACCCATCTATCGCAGTAAAGACTTCGGCAAGTATTTACCGCCCGGCAAGGTGATCGAAGGCCGGGTTACCTTCGCGACCACCTGTGAGCCCGTGGCATTCATTTACATCAACCCAGGTGTCGCCAAACTACGCAGGGTAGTCCCGTCTCCGGACCCGCCGCTCCCAAAGACATCCCCAAAAAGCTCGGCGGCAACCGGTTCCAGCAATAACTAGCCGGCAGGATCAAACGCTCCCCACTGCGCCCATAAATTCGTCTGCAGCGGGATCCATTTTGTTCCCGAATTCATCTACGCCGGAAAACTTGAATACCAGGTGTGAAGGGTCAAGGGTGCCGTCGGCCAGGGCGGCATTCTGGGATATGCTGAAGTACACAGTAGCCTGCAACTTGGCGGGGTCATAGGTGACCTGTGCGGGTATCGGCGGCACGGTCACCTCCGTGTCAGGAATCGCCAGGCCGTTATTGTATCTCTGTCCCGGCTCGGTTTTGGTGGATCGACTGATCTGCCAGTTGAAACGGTTCTGGACCGAATCCGCATCCATACCCTTACCAAATTGGAACACCATGCTAAATTTTTTCGTGGTGTTGGCATTCACCAGATAAGAATCCAAGGCGGTGAGGGTGGTTTTGCCCGGCAGGGTATAACTGAAGCTCGATTCATGGCTGGCAAACTCAATGCGGGGTGCTTCGGTTTTGTACATATAGCGGCTCAGCGTGTCGGCCAGGCCGGGATCCTGATCCTCCAGAATCTCGAACATGGACTGGGCATTATCGTTTTGGCCCATATCGGCATATAGATAGCCGAGTTCGGCGTAGCTGCTGTAAAAATCCGGCTGGAGTTCGATGGCTTTGGCAAACTGTCCAACGGCCGCTTCCAGGTCGCCCATTTTGCCGTAGGCCTGCCCCAGGCCATAATAGCCGTTTACGTTCTCCGGGGTCAACTTGACGACTTTTTCAAACTGCGTGACGGCCTCTACCGGGCGGTCTGTATTTAGGTAGAGCTGACCCAGTGAAAACAAATTGGTAGCATCCGGGTTGAGATTGACTGCCTGGCGATAGGCGGTTTCCGCCGCGGCGTTGCGGCCAAGCGAGAAATTGAGATTGCCCAGCTTCACGTACATGTCATCGCGCGTCGGGTCCAGAGACACGGCGGTTTCATAGGCTTCAAGGGCCTTTTCCGTTTCGCCGGTTTTCAAATAGGCATTGGCCATGTAGTCAGCGGCGGTAATGGCATTCGCCCCCTGCGGAGCCATTCCAACGGCCCGTCGAAAATCCTCGGCAGCGCCGGCATAGTCTTTTTGCATGAATTTATCAATGCCGGCATTGAGCGCGGCATTGGCCATGCTATCCAACTGGGCCTGGCCATTCAGGTTCGCTGAAAACAAGCGGTCAATACCGGCGGCGTCCGTCACGCCGTATCCATAGTTGCCATCTATTGGGGGGGCCATCTAAACTTCCTTTTCACAGGTATCCATACATATTATCGTCCGGCCCAAGCGTAACTTTAAGGTTTTTAGGGCCCCATTGACTAGCGTTAACGTTTTCTGCCTGCTCGCTGAAGAATATGAGCAGCCATCGCTCGCTTTCACCTGAAATTGCGTGGGCGGCCCCCCTGTGGAAACCCTCCACTCCCATCATATTAAAAGAGCGGTCATAAATGCTGACCATGAGGCGTTTGATCTGATATTGTCATGGGAAATCGAACATTTAGAAGCAGTTTCACAGTTCCATCTTTACAGCGGGAAAATTCTGATAGCCAGCAATCCGGTTGGTCCTGTAGCGGGTATGGTAACGATCCAGGTGGACGCGGTCTAGGCCCGGTTGTGGCCGGCAGTATGCTGGATACCGCACCGGACGATTTGAAAGGCAAGGATGATATGCAAGACGTGCTTGGGCCAGTCGGTCACAGGGTGGCCGGTAAAATGAAATCCAGTCCGTGCGCTGCCGTTTTCAGCTGCCGCATTGCGCCGCCCGCATTTACCATGGGTTCGGAATTCGAACTGGCGTGTCGCTACCTGGATCGGGCGGCGACGTTTGCCTATACCCATGCTACCGAAACGTTACGGGAGTCCGTGGGATTTTAGGCCACCGCATAAAGCCAGACCACCCGGGCCGCCGGCATCATGCGGATACGGCTGCTACAGTCTACTTGGGCAGCGGGGGCGGTACGGATCCGAAAAAGGCGGTCATATCCGGAACCTGGCCGGCCGGCACCCAGTCTGCCATGCCCTGCTTCCAGACTAAGGTTTCCTTGGTAATGCGCCCTTCGGTAACCATTTGCTTTATCTGATCGGGCGTAAATGGCCCGGCCTGTTGGTTGTCCAAGGCTGCAAACCATTGGATCTGCTGGGGTAGCGGCGGTGGTCCGGCAGCCGGTTGGTCGGGCGGCTGTTGGCCGGCCGCGGGCTGGGCCGCCCCCTGCATGGCGCCCCCCATGATATTTCCCATCCCAACGCCGGCAATCATCCCCATGGCATTGGCACCGGCATTGGGGTTGTTGGCCATATCCTCAATCGCCTCTGCTGTTTGAAACTGGGTGTAAGCACTGAGGTTGCCGATAACCCCCATCTGGGTGCGTTTGTCCAGGGCCTTTTCGACCTCCTCCGGAACGGATATGTTTTCGATCAGAAATTTGGTAAGTTGAATGCCGTACTCATCGAATTCAGGCTGCAGGTTTCCCAACAGCAGGTCGCCCATCTCATTGTAATTCGCGGCCAGATCCAGCATGGGAATCTTGCTTTCAGCCAAGGAATCCGCAAATCGGCTGACCAGGATGTTCCTGAACTGCCCCGTGATTTCACTCATTTGAAAGAGGGTGTCGGTACCAGCTATCTGCTTGATAAAGGCTTCCGGGTCGGACACTTTCACACAGTAGGAACCAAAAGCCCGCAGACGGACCGGCCCAAATTCAGCGTCGCGCAGCATGATGGGGTTCTTGGTGCCCCATTTTAGATCCGTAAATTGGCGCATCGAGACGAAATAGACGTCACATTTGAAGGGTGCGTTGAAGGCATATTTCCAACTTTTTAAGGTGGTCAGCACCGGAATGTTCGCGGTGGTCAGTTCAACCCGGCCGGGCCCGAAGATATCGCCGATTTCACCTTCATGCAGAAAAATCGCCACCTGGCTTTCACGCACGATCAGTTGGGCCCCGTTTTTGATCTCGTTATCTTCCCGGGGGAATTTCCAGATCAATGAATCCTGGGTATCATCCACCCACTCGATTACATCGATAAATTGTCCCTTTACTTTTTCCCAAAGACCCATTTTATCCTCCGATCCCCATGCCTGGGTGGGTTGCTTTTACGCTATCCGATCGCCTGACGGCCGCACAGCGGGCTCCGGCCGAAAGTCAGCCTCCCCCTCTGCGCCGGGCGTCAGTATTCATATTCATTTTCGTATCACTGGGCATTGGCCATGTCAAATTTTCAGCTTCGCCGGATTGGGACCGCAAACAAGCCACCCGCAGGTTCCAACCGGGCCTGCATGGCCGGCAATCCGCCTCTAATCATGAAAGCGACCCCAACCCCGTTTATAGTATTCATCCAGCACCGGCAATTCCAGTCGATTGATAGCGAGCTTTTCCGGCGGCCCGGCATCTTTCCCGAAGGTAAACATGGCCTGCAACCGCTTGGTATTTAAAAACCGGGTAGGTACACTGACGGACAACCGTTCAGGATTGATCGTGTGACGGGCCGCCATCGCAAATCCCCATTCGCCGAACGAGGGTACGTTGACATGAAAGGGGAGCGCCACCAGGCCGTTCAGGCCCGCAGCCGCAGTCACTGCACTGCCCAACGTCTTAACGATACACCAAAAAGCCTCCGGTGCGAAAAAAGGGGACGTGGCCTGGGTGACCAGAACGCCGCCCGACCTCAACCGGCGGGCACACAAAGCGTAGAATGACTTTGAATACAATTTGCTCAGCGCGCCGGTACTGGGATCCGGCAGGTCCACAATGATGACATCAAACGCAGCGGCGCTGTTTTCCACGTATTGCATGGCGTCCCGGTGAACAATTTCTACCTTGGGTGAATGCAGAGAATCTTGATTCAAGGCCCTCAATTCGGGCCTGTTCCGCCCGATTGCCGTCATCTCCGGATCAATATCCACCAGCACCACGCGCCGGACGCTGCTGTATTTCAAAACCTCCCGAGCCGCCAGTCCATCTCCGCCACCCAGGATAAGCACATCACCCGGCCGGACGCAGGCCTCCATCGCCGGGACGACCAGGGCCTCGTGATAGCGGGCTTCATCGACGGAACTGAACTGGATATTGCCGTTCAGATAGAGGCGAAAATCATGGCGCCAACGGGTCAGGACAATCCGCTGGTATGGCGTTGTTTTGGAAAAGATGATGGTATCCTGGTAAAGCAAATCCTCGAAAAAGCCAACCATGCGTACCGAAAACCCCAGAGCAATGAAAAGGATGAGGGCGGCGGCCGTCAAACGCAAAGCAATCCACGTCCGCCGACCTGTGAGAACGGCCAGACCGGCCCCGGCGACAGCCAGATTCAAGACGCCGAATACAACCGACGCCCGGCTCAGTCCGAGATAGGGCAGCACCAGCAGCGGAAACAGAATGGCCCCGGCCAAAGCGCCGATATAATCGATAGCCAGTACATGGCTCAAGGCTTCAGAAAAATCGACATTCTTTTTGAGGATCCTGATCAACAAGGGAATCTCGATACCGATCATAACGCCGATGAGGATGCAGAGACCGTAAAAAACGACTCCAAAGATATCCGCTGCGTACGCACTCGCCGCAAACATGATGAGGGAACTCAACCCACCCACCAGTCCAATCCCGATCTCAATTTCAATAAAGGCTTTGAGCAGGTTTCCCCGGATGAATTTGGCCAGGTAGGATCCCAGCCCCATGGAGGCGAGAAAGACACCGATAACGAGGGAAAATTGGGTGACGGCGTCGCCCAGAACATAGCTCGAGACAGCCCCGGCCACCAGCTCATAGACGAGGCCGCAGGCCGCTATCAGAAAAACTGACCCTAAAAGGACGATCCGGGCCGGCAAGGATGCACCGGGAATGAGCATCTATCCGGTGATCGCCGCGGCAATTATGATGGAAAGGCCGATTAATACCGAACCCAAAATGACCGCCAGGGCCGTGTTCTGGTCTTCCTCGATTTCTTTGCGCACGGAGAAAGGTGAAATCTTGACAAAAATCTTAAAGGCAACCGCAAAGACGACCATCCCGAGGATGGAGTAGACAATCGTTAGGATAAACTGCATGATGTGGGTGTCTGTCAGCATAGTGCCTCCCTGGTGAGTAAACAACCACCCGGCAACGGATGGTTTTTAAAATTCCCGCATAGTGGCAATCAAAGCGCTCGTCGGTCTCATGGGTTAGGTTTTACCAATGCATCCTGGCAGGGGGTCGGGACCGCAGCAATTAAACGTGCTGAGTGAATGCTGATTACCCGTGCAGCCCCTATTTTCCAGCCGACATCCCGCCGCCCCTGTGTATCCGCCCACTGTGCCTGCCGGGTATCAAAGGTGTATGTACACCTTGCAGGCTGTCCTGGCGCAGGCTGATACCCCGCGGGTAGGCAGCCGGTTTGACGCCCCGCTTCAAGGCCGTGGAAGCCGTCGCCCAGATGGTACTGCCGGCCACCAGGCCGATGAATAAAATCTTCATAAACTGCATCCGTCTCTATTCCTCGTCATCTTCTTTCCACTTCGCGAATAAAACGCCCGTGAGGATAAATATTGCCAGGCACAGGCCCCCGGCAAAGGCGAATTTACCCCCCGGTAGAGCCCGGTCGCGCACTTCCACCCGCAGGCCGTGTAATGCCCGGGTAGCCCGCGAGGTATTGCCATGGGCGCTCACCGCCTGCACGAAAAGCCGGTATTGACCCGGATCGGGAATCTTTACCAGCAGTGATCCGCTGCGGCTGCCTTCACTCCAGCTTTCACCGCCGGACCGCCCCTGGTAGTACTCGATATTATCTTCGTACAGGTGGATCGCCATCCCATCGCTGCGCACGATCGCTGCCTCCAGGGACATCCACGCGTTATTCAGGTCAGTCACTACCGAAACTTTGGTGACTTTTCCGTTGCCCTGGACGCGAAATGGTTGCGTTATGACCCCGTTGGTGAGCTCCTGGGGTACGAAACTCTGTACAAGCACCAGGTCGCCGCTCCGGTAGCAATAATAGGCCAGCAGGCCATTTATAATCGCTGCCACCAGAGCAATCGCCATGATCTGAATATAGCTTTTGCGTTTGTGGGCCGTATCCTCGATCGGTTTGAGGGCGGTTGCTTTTCCAAGCTCCGGTTTCCGGGTCGCCCGACGCACAGATTCCAGCGGCATTGCCCGTCCCAGACCGTATTCGATCTGACGATTGATCCGCTGAGCCTCATAACGTCGGGCAGATCCGGACTTTTCCGCAAACTCGGCATATTGCACCCGATCCCCGGTTTTGGCCAGCCAGGGCAAGGCTCCGTCCACATAGTGCAGTTCATAGGTCCCTTTTCCCTCGGCGACCCATTGGGCGCCGTCATGGGTTTTAATGACGTCGCCGCGCCCCACAGCGAACGGGTCTTTGATCGGCATAACGTGCGCGGGATAACTAATGGAATAATGCCCGCCGTATTCCGCCAGCCACATGGTCCCGCGGCGGGGGTTATACAGCAGGTACTCCTTGGTCATTTCGGAAATATCGTTATCTTCGATGAATGCCATGCGGGCGATAATCTCGAAACGGGTGGCTTTGTGGTAAAAGGAGTCGCCAAGTGCCAGGGGGAAATAGGGCTTGTTGGCCATGCCTTTACCCAGGACAGTCTGTTCGGTTGTGGATACATCGAGTTGGCTACCGCAATACTCACAAACGACCATCTGGGACTGTTCGTCCTTGACCGTCAGACCGGCGCCGCAACTGCCGCACTTGATGTTCTGCGGTTCATACGACGGGCGTTGCCGGCCGCTGCTCAGTCTGAATCTTTCAGCGTCCATGCAGTCACCAGTCGAGTCCTTCATCGTTTAAGGTAAGCGCGGCATAATTCAACCACTTGCCGACAAACAGCGTCGGGGGAACGGCATCGTATTCGATTCCAAACGTGTACTTGCCATCCGGGCTGGAAGCATCTACAAAACGGTACGTTTCTCCGGTTTGCACCTCGATGGGCAAATCGCCCTCTACGCCGATACATTCCGCCGCACCCACTTCCTGCACCACAAAATCGATTTTGCGCACGGTGAATTTTTTCCCCGGCGTCAGGCTGTCGAGCGGTGGCATCTTTTTGGAAGTCGTACGCGTCTGTAGGGCCAGTTCATGATTATCTTCCGTCAGCCAACCGATGGTACCGTCGTTGAACTCAAGAAACCACTCGTCCCAGAATCCTTTTCCGAAACTGTATCTCACGCGCCCGATTACCACAAAGGCCCGACTCTCAAGCGTCCCGGTTGCACCCCGAAACAATCTAGTAAACCCTTCCGGCAGGATGGCTTGTTTACCGGCGTCCTTTATCTTATCGGCATCCCAATAGACGGCGTTGCCGCAATATTCACAGACGACGGTAATGACACCTGGATTGTAGATAGTATGGGTAGCCCCGCATGAGGGGCAGGTGATAGCTTGAGGTTCCACAGGTTTTGTCCCGGTTCGAGTTGCAGGTCTGGGTAGCGGAATTAACCAAAGTATAAAAAACGGGTGAGGCTGTGTCAACCTGCCTCTGCCAGCGAGACCACCGCCAAAGAATCCCGGTATATCGCCATCGGCCGCCCCTTGCAGGTCTTCAGCGGAGGGGACCTATCTTCATGTGCCACTTGGCGAACTGGCCATCATCCGCTTTGTCCGTTTCGAAGATATTGACATGTCGACAATCTTCTTCGATGATAATTTTGGATTTAGGTCCGGTGATCTTGTTGCCGGAATACAGGTCGCCGATAACCTTGACGACGGGTTTGCCTTTCTCCGCTTCACGTTTTTGACGCAGCACTTCCATCCGCTCTTTCAGCTCCGCCTGTTCAGCGGTGATATCCGCTTCCTGATCCTCCAGTTCGCCTATGGTCTTGTCTAGCGCGTCGTCCTTGGCCATCAGTTCTTCTACCTGGGCATCAATCTGACTGCGCTGGGATTCAAGCTCGATTACAGTTTTATCGTGTTCTGCTTTTAAATCCTCAGCGAGGGGTTCGGGCGCGACGAGTTGATCCTGCAGCCGACGCTGCTGCACCATAATCTGGTCCTGTTTCTGGGCTGCCGCCCCCAAATTTTCGCTGATTTGATCCGACTCGATTCGCAATGCTTTGAGCTTGGGCGTGATCTCATTTTTTTGACGTTCTGATTTGGCGAACAGCTTCTTGAGGCCTGCTAATTCCCGGCGCAGTTTATGGTCGACACCGACGTCCAGATGGGAGGGCATTGACATGGCGGTGCCCACATTCTGGGCCACAATCCCGTTTTTGGCAGCTATCTTTGAAGAAATGATGGTTCCATACTCCACCTGGCAGGTACCCTGCAATTCTACCGTAGAATCGATAATTTCCTTGTCGATGATCAGATCACCCCCGGCATCGATTTCGGACTTGTGCACGTGCACAGCTTTAACATTACCCTGGCATTTTATCACCGATTCAAAAATGCCGCCGACAATTGCAAAATTACCGCTGATAAATGCTTCGGCATTGTTCATGCCCTGGGCGCGCAAGCTGGCTCCCTGCACCCGGTAACCACTTTGGATGGTGCCTTCTACCTCTATATGCCCGTCAAATTCGATATGACCGGTCTCTATACCGATATCGCCTTCTATCTGAAGGATTGGAGAAACCGATAAGGTCCGATTGTCAACCAGACTCGGGGTGCCTTTCGTATTGGCGACATATCGATTCCCATCTCCATCTTTTTTTACACCTTTTCCGGCCGACAGATTCACGGTGGCGATCGGATCGGCCGGTATCTCGTTGCCCAGCACATCCATCCCTGCCGCACCGTAGACACCGGGTATTAATTCGGCCAGCAGAGCCCCCTCTTGGACCTGCGGGATTTCACCCCGGTCCTTCCAGTCAATCGTTCCATCCTCTAAGATCTTTCCGGCTTGCAGGTACTCTGTTTCGAAGTGGTAGACGACTTCCTGATCTTTGCCCTGCCCCGGCGGGTAGCCCTGCGCAATAACCAACGGCTTGGACTCTGCGGCATCATCATCAAAAAAAGCCCGGATAGATTCTGCTTCAATAATACCGTGGCGCACCCCTTCTGTTTCTATCAGGTCCATGAGATCATCAAATACCACCTCTTTGCGCCCCCTGGATTTTCGAATCAGACGGGCCGTTAATTTATCCTCGCTGATTACCACTGAAAATAATTCTCGAATTCTCTCTTCGGGTTCGGCTTCCGCTTGATCGGCGCCTTCTGCCTGCCCCTCGGCGTCACCTTTTGGGGCCGCCGCGGTCGCAGATTCTGCGGAATCTGGTTCTGCTGTTTCGGGCTCAGCGCCGCCTTCTTTGGGGCGGGTTTCGTCCACCTCGGTCTCAGGTTCGGCCAGGTCGGTCTTGGATTCGGCCGCCTTGATCTTGGGTTCAGTGGTAACGCCATCGCTTTCGACCGCTTCGACTTTGTTTTTGGCTGAGTCCGATTCAGCTTCCAACGTCGCGGCATCCGGGTCACTGGCGGTGACTTCGGTTTCGGCTTTTCCTCCCAGAGCCTGGACCGCGAGGATTGCGGCGCGCTGCTCTTCGGTGATATACTCGAGTTGTTCCAGGACCCGCCCCAAGGGTATATCGATCTTGGTCTTTTCCCCAGCCTGCTTTTGCATTTGCAGGGATCGCGCCAGTTGATCCTCTGAAATGAATCCCAACTTGATGGCCAGGTCTCCGAAACGACGGTTATAAATCTCCAACTCCTTGGCCATTATAACGGCCTCGTCCGCCAGAGCCCCCCCCGGAGCGCCGGGGCGCTCTTCCTCCGACAGGGCTCTAACCGCCAGAATCGCCGCTCGCTGCTCCTCGGTGATATAATCCAGCTTTACCAGTACTCGTCCGAGAGGGACAGCTACCTGCGTCTTTTCATGCAGTTGCTGTTGATGTTCGAGTGCAGTGTCGAGCTGCTGCGTGTCAATCAGTCCGATTTTGACTGCCGTCTGGCCAAATTGTCTGTTGTAAAGGTTAAGGCGGCGGGCCACACTTGAAGCGATCATGTCCAGACTGCATCCATCCTTTGCCGACTCCGGTTTTAGACGGTCTTGCAGGGCAGCAGTCGATGCACCGGCTTCATGGCGCAGATCTCTGAAGTAGCCTAGTGTGGCGATCTCCTTGGCACCATCGTAGACAATGGCGGCATCTAAGCGGATTGGTATTGTTTGGCCCTGTTTTTCTAGAACATCCACGTGGTAGGCTTTGAGTTTACCCGGTCCGCCATAATGTTCGCTCCTGAGACGGGCCATCACATCGAAGGCCTTCTCGCCCGGATAGACATCTCGGATGTTTAGATCGCTATAGATTTCACTTTCAGTATACCCGGATAGTTTAAGGGCCGCCTCGTTGATGAGCAGAATGTTACCTTGCGGGCTGGCTACAATAACCGCATCCGGTGAGCTGTGGATGAGGGTTTTAAGAAAAGCATTGGCCAGATGTTCGCTGCCGGTGGTGTCATTCTTATGGTGCGGCTCGATATCGACACAGACGGCTGCTTCCATTTCCCCACCGGCATAAAGCGGAGTGACTTGACCGCAGGACAGGGCCAACCGCCGGGGGACCACTTTGCGGTCATCAGCCGATTTGGAGGCATTATCTTGCAGCATCCGTTGTATATGACAGTCGCTGCATGGCGCACCCTCTTTGCAGAAGATATCAAAGCAATACCTGCCAATACAATCTTCACCGATCGCCAGGCGGGCGGCGGCGTTGGCGGCCAGAATTTCCAGGTCCGGAGATATCACCAGGATTTGGTTTTCCAGTGAATCGATTGCTTTCATCAGATTTTTAATTTCGCCTTCAGATCGCATAGGGGGCCTCGCGGGGACATCGGAATCACGACCTTGATCTAAATACCACGCAATTATAATAAGTTACTTATGGTCGGCAACCATAACAGGGACTTCTTGACGAATGACGAACAAGGTTATTTCAGGGTGGTCGATGCCCCCGGCCGGCATCCAGCCCGGGGTAAGCTTGACGTCACCCGAATACGGATTATTGTAAACTTTTTAATATTATCAATGATTAAGGTAGTATGTCAAATTTTGGCGAGCTGCTTAGAGGGCTGGAACCCTCTGCTGCCGGCCTGTCCGCTGGTATTAAAGTGAGAGACAAACGCCCGCAACCGAATCTTCGGGGCCGGGCCGCATTTACCAACGGGCCTCGGAAACATCCAAATTTTTTTGTGGATATTGGCGTGCTGCCTTTGGGCATTAGGGTCAAAATCATTCCCTGAATCCCTAATTTTGAACAATTATCGACAGCTTGAACGGAAATAACATATTGACAAAAATGGCTTTTTCCGGTATTCAGGCAATAACAACCAGTAACCGGATGAGTTTTGCTTTTGGATAGGTAACACCGCCCCAATATCCGAATCATTCGATTGCCATTCACAAAATAGCTTTAAGTCCATTCAGTTTTCCAAAAGCAGACGCTCTTCCTCTAAACCGGAAACACCCCCTGAAATGGGTTAGACAGGAAAAGGCGCCGCTTGTTTGAGCGTCAGCCCCTGCAAGTATAGACGCAAAGTATCAGAACTCCGGTTGTAACGCCCGGCGGCACCTCCCAATCGCCGCCCCGCTGGTTTCGCTGGCCATAGCCATCTACAGACTGCCAGATGAGGCATCACAACCGGCAGTTTTACCTGCATACACAGCACTGGTAGCGCTGAAACGGAACGGTGAATGCCCATGGAGCAAGCAGGCTCCGCATCCTGCTTTCACTTTGCGGTAACAGCGAGGAAATGAGATAATGGCTAATCTGCTAGATATGCATTTCAGAAAGACAAATCTTGCCTCCACCGATGAAATCACTTTTGATTCCGACATGCTGAAACTCCTGATGGCGATTGATGAGGATAAAACCATTCGTCAGATTGCCGGCGAGGTAGAATTGTCACCTTCCGCCTTCAAAGAAAGTTTGATGAAACTGGTCAAACTGAAACTCATCGAGCAGGTACAAGTGGCCCCGGCCGGTTCCTATGTGGGCGAAGCCTTCATGGCGCGGTTGCGGGAAGTTTTGGTTTCCCTGACCGGCCCCTTGGGAGAGGTTCTGATCGAAGAAACCGCCGAACAGATGAGTCTGGAGGTGAATAAAATTCCCCGCGCCCGGATCGGTGATTTTGTCTACAATATCGCCAACCAGATGCCGGGGGAAAAACAGAAGAATGAGTTCAGTACGACAATGCTGGAAGAGATAAAACTAATGGGAGGGTGACACCGGTTCCAGCCGCTTCCAATTGCAAAGACCATGGAACACTAACGAAGGAGAATCAAATTGAATGCTGCGACTTTTTCCCATGTGAGGCACTTAAGTTTCCTGTTCCTGTTACTGCTGTTGTGGGTACCCTCCGCGCAAGCTCAGGAGGCCCTTACCGGCTTCGATCTTCAGGTAAAAACACTGGCGGAAAACTGCCGCGCCGAGGTTCAAAATGAAATGGAAAAGCTCATTTCCACAGGTCGGGTGAGCATGGCTCAGATGTTCGACACCTTCTACATTCCGATTCCGAATACCAACCCCCAGAAATTCAAGACCGCGTATGACAAGTTAACGGATGAGGTTTTGCGAATCATCTTGGACAAATACCTGGAACAAGACAAGCGGATCTTGTTTGTGGTTGCCGTGGACCGCAACGGGTATCTGCCGACCCACAACACCAGATACTCGCGCCCTTTGACTGAAGATGAAGATTTTAATACCAAAAACAATCGCACCAAACGTTTGTTTAACGACCGGACTGGTCTGGCGGCGGCCAGGAACCAAAATCCTTTTCTTTTGCAGAAATACAGCCGGGATACCGGCGAACAGTTGGCTGACCTGTCCGTGCCGATTAAAGTCCAGGGCAAACACTGGGGTGCCTTGCGCGTCGGATACAAACGCTAAATGGAAAATCACAGCATCACCATCGACTGGATTGTTATGAGTTAAATGGCATAGTCAGATATTTTGTAGAGAGGGGATACTTAAAATGTTTAATTTCATTACGGGTAAAATCGGCGTCAAAGTATCATTGATCGTCAACTTTTTCATTCTCATCGTCATGTCGGCGGGAACCTATTTTCTCGTTACCCAGCAGAGCCAGAGTCTGGAAAAGGAGTTGCTGAACAGGGGCAAGATTCAATCGATTGTGGGTGCCAAGATGATTGGGCAGATTATCGAGGAGGCCATTGACAACGGCGTCTTTTCCGTCAAGGATGCTTTCGACACGGAATATGAGCTGATCGGCAACTTCGAACCGCCCAAATATCACACCAAGTACGATTTCTACCTCGACAAAGCCATACTCGGGCTTCAGGATGAATTCCTGGAGGACAAAAGTATCATATTTGCTGTAGCTGTCGACAAAAACGGTTACCTGCCCACCCACAATACCCGGTTCCAAAAACCGATCACCGGCAACCCGGATGTAGACCGGGTCGGGAATCGAACCAAACGCGTATTCAACGACCCGGTGGGACTGAAGGCCGCTCAAAACACTGAAAAAGGCCTGCAGCAGGTGTATTATCGCGACACCGGCGAAGTCATGTGGGATGTCTCCTCACCTATTTTCGTCAAGGGTAAGCACTGGGGCGGTTTCCGTATTGGGCTTTCAATGGTTGAAATTGACCAAGCCAAAAAGAGATTGATGACCACCCTGGTTACCATGATGTCGGGCATCCTGGTCCTCTCTCTGGTCCTGACCTTCATCTCAGTCAACCGTTCCCTGTCGCCGTTGAACAAATTGACCGTGGCGGCGACCAGTCTGGCCAGCGGTAAAAACCTGAAAGAAGAGATCAAGGTCACCCGCAAGGATGAAATCGGTAAACTTCAGGAAACTCTCGACCGATTGCGCCTGAGCATGATTATTGCACTGAAGCGCAGAAAGTAGAAACTAGCGCAAAGCCAAATTCTATCGATTTGAGCACAGCTCCATTACCCGTAGCGACTCGAGACCTCTGATGCACTTCACAGGTCTCGAGTTATTTTGAAAGGATAATTAAATGGGCACAAGTTATATCATGACCGCTTTCGGTAAGGACCGGCCGGGTATTGTCGCCGATGTTTCCCAGGTATTGTATGAAAACGGATGCAATCTCGAGGATTCAACCATGACCCTGCTGGCCGATGAGTTTACCCTCACTTTGCTCTTCACGACCGGCACGGATGAAGATATCGAGGATCAGCTACTAAGGGAGTGCCGCCGCTTGGAACGCGATAAGGGGGTTTCGGCCTACCTGCGACTGGTCCGTGGCGCCCCGAAAGCCATCCCGGGCGCCTTTACCGAGCACACGCTCCATGTTGAAGGCGTCGACAGGGTTGGCATCGTTTATAAGGTCAGCCGGTTTCTGGCCGACAATCAGCTGAATATCGTGGACCTGGTGTCCCGTATTGAAGCACAGCCCAATAGCGGTACCCTGATGTACCTGATGGACATCCATATCCAGGTGCCCCAGGGCACGGACATGGACAAGATCCATGACGGCCTGGCAATAGTGGGCGAGGAATTGAACGTGGATATTGCCTTTAAGGCGTAGCCAGCTTTTCTTCGATTTTAGCAACCAGGTCCAGCCGGCCGCACATCCGCAGGGGCTCTATCAGCTCCTCATAGAAATGCTCGCGATGTCGAATGGTAATGCTGAAGGCATCCAGTAGGTCCGGTGAAACGTGGTTCTCTTCAAAAGACGTCATTCTCTTCAAGGCGCCGACGGCCTCCAGGCCCAGCATGGTCCGCACACACTTCTCGCACTTCCCGCAGTTCAGCCGGTCTTTTACATTGGCCAGGCATACCCGCATATTGTTCAGGCCAACATCCCAGTCGGCAACAGACCGAATCTTGTCAATACGCGGCATTTCAAGATCGCGGTGCCGGATCTTGAGGTCGTGGCTGGAATATTCGGGGTCCAGCAGTGGGTGCGACCCGCACGGAGCCAGATTGGGCAAGTCATAGGAAGAACCGATATAAGCCAGGTTGATCCGGCAGTCAAAGGCATGGGCCACGGCTGCTAGAACCGCGCCGAAAAAGCGCGTCAACCACAGGTCCCGCTCATCGCACAGATGCCGAATATTCGTGTAAACCGGGATCAAAGCGACCTGGGTATCTGCGGCAATCCGTGCCATGGCCTGCTTGGCACGCTCAAAAACATGATATTTCATCCCCCGCTCAATGACGCCGCCGATATCAAATCCATGTACCAGCAGGCAGTCCTTGATATACCCGGGATGGGTCTTGGGATAGCGGTCCCGGTTGAGTTTGAGTGCCGCAAGCGAATCGATGCCCCCGGACATGAAAAGGGCCGCCCGGCGTGACCGCCCCTGATGACGGGCTGTCGCCAGGGTGCCGGCCTCTATGGACAGCGGTGTTAACCCGCCCCCGGACCAATCGGATAAAATGGCCATGGCGGTCTGCAGCCCTTCAAGCAGAACCGGACAGATATCGCCCTCGATGACCAGCCGCTGCTCACCCAGATGCATGGCAGGGATAAAGCTGCCGACCAAAAATGCGTGGGGGTGGCTGACGATATCATCGGCAAAAGCGGTTTCTGTTTCGATGTAGACCACTTTTTCCGGCTGGTCCGCGATCTCCCAGGTGACGGTTGCTTCCGTCCGCGTGTGTTTACCATCTTGTACAGTTCTCAGGTTCGACACGATCATGTTGCCAACTCCCGTTCAAATTTCTAGTGATCACACTCGGCAAAGCCGGCCGCGTAGTCGATTATCAAGCCGGCGATATCCAGGCCGGTGGCCGCTTCCAGCCCTTTGAACCCTGGTGAATAGTTTATCTCGATTACGAAAACGCGTTCTTCGGCATCGATGATCAGGTCCACCCCGGCAATATCAAGCCCCACCGCTTCAGCCGCCGCCAGGGCAACCCGGGCGGCCGCAGCTGAAAGATCATGAGCCCGACTGCTTGCCCCCAGGTGGTAATTGGCTCTGAATTCCCCTTTTGGCGGGGTAAGACGCATCGCCCCGGCAATCTTACCGCCGATCACCAGGGCGCGGATATCCTGCCGGCCGGCAGGTGCTAAATATTGCTGTAGTAGCAAGCCCTGGGTTTTATCCAGCCGGGTGTTGACCAGGTGCTCCAGCTCGGCTCGGGATCGAGCCAAGGCAACACCGGATCCCTGGTGGCCGTTGATCTGCTTGACCACCACTGGGCGTTCGGTCAGAAAACCAGGCATCTCGTCTAGACTGTCAGGCGCATTGATAAACAGCGTGTCCGGTACAGGAATGCCGGCTTGGGCCAGGACCTGTAAAGTCAAAAACTGGTTACTGGTCAAGCGGATAGCGTCGAGGTCATTTACCAACGGAATACCCATCAACCGTAATTGATTGATCAAAACTCGACTGGACCAGCCAATCTGGGCGCCTTGCCGCGGCAAAATCACATCAAACGGTGCATAGCTCGTTGCAGCGGTGGTCCGCAGCGTGTTGTCCGCAATCACCGGCCACAACCGGTAAGGGTGGATCAATGTCACGTGGTGACCTTTGTCCCCGGCAGCTTTTATCAAGCGCCGGGTAGGATGGAAGGTTTTGTCCCTGACGGTGATGATACCTATATGCATACGCGTAAGCCCGCCTTATTACTTGGTTTCGTCGAGCATCCTTTCCGGTATCCAGATCCCCACATGCTTCCCCAGGCGTGGGCTGTAATATTCCGCTACCTGCTTGGTCCGGTTGCGAAGGGCCATTTTCCGGGCCGCTTCGTTATCTGCGCTGATAACGGAAAACACTTTGCGGCGACCGGCTCTTTTGGTAAGCCCACCCAGTAGTCTGGCGCCGATGCCCATACCCCGGTATTCGGGTCTGACCGAGGTGTAGCCTCGTTCTACATAGTGGGTCAGATCAAGACCGGATTGTCGATTCACGGTTTCTATATACTCGGGGCGCGGATTTTTTAAAGAGGAATTCCCCACGATCACACCTTTCTCGACAGCATAGGCAATGAGAAAGGCCCGTTCGAGATTGTACCGAACCCGGTTCATATTCACGGAGCCGCCATCGGCGACCATCTGGCAGATTTCATCCAGGTGCCCGGTCGGCAGGTCCGCCGGATCCCGGTAATGGTACGCCAGTTGACTACCAAGCCTATACACCTTGGTTGAGCCATCGGGCACCCGCCAGCGCATGAGGTTCTGCAGGCCGTGTTTGTGCAGATACATCAGCAGGTGGACCGGGTCGCTGAGATAGTGCCACAACGGCCGACCCGGCAGCTTCTGAACACGGCTGTATACTGTCGTCGTGGACAAATCAGGGGGATGTCCTCCAACTGTGCCGGAATCTCTGGCAACTTCCCACGAATGTACAATGTTCGGATTTGCGGCCGCAAACGGGCCGAGTGCAGCGGCCAGGTGATCGTTCTCCTTGCCCGACAAAACCAAATGGTTCCAGATACCAGCCCGGGAAAAATCCCATAATATGGTTTTCAAAACCGCTGCGGTCCCTTGCCGCACCTGCCAGACGATCAGCTTCACCCCGGCCTGGTATAGGTAGCGACCATCCAATTCCCGACAATCATCCCGAAGCTCGGTGCGCATTCCCATAATACGATCCCCAGTTTGGCTGGCAGCAATGCGCCCAAAACTTTCACGATCGTGGGCAATATCACCCGACATCCTGATGATAGCACCCCGGTCGTCCTCGCCCGCACGGCTCCCGGCGATCCCGTCGGTGAGGCCCTCCAGAATATATTTCCGAAAAGTACCCGGTCCAAGATCGACTGCCCATATTTTTGCAGGTGCCAGATAATGTGCCGCGTGAGCACGGGTAAGGCCCGCAGCAATCCGGGGAGCACTGTGGTCTCCTGATGTCGCGACCAGCTGCTGCAATCGTCTCGCCAGCTCGTCATCGCAATCCGACATGCAGGGATCGATAAACGGCCGGCAGCCGGCTACCAATTCGGCCGCTCCCACTGCCGCTAACGGCAAGGCCGGATAGGTCATTTTGACGTAGTCCGCCACCGTGGCAACCGCCGGCAGTTGATCACGGGAAGTGACCCAAATTAAAAGCAAACGCAAGCCGGGCTGCCCGAGTTTCGTGGCCAGCCGGAAGTTACAAAACGCGGTAAATGGATTCGCAACCGGATCCTGCGGGAAGGACCCAAGCCAGTCCGGGTCATTACCCTGGGGATGGTCGAAGGTTCCCCATCCTATCCGCGCCGGGTAATGGGCCAGTGATATCAGGTGCAACAGGGCTTTCAGGTCCGCCAGGGCCTGCACACCAGCAGGCGGATCATAAAATTGCTGGCCCCGGCAGACGGCCAGAATTTGGCCAACCGCGGCAATGCGCATCTTCCAGAGCGAACGGGTCGCTTGGAGGTCCGTGAGTTGCCGTTTGATAGCCGGATCGGCCCGGCGATAATCACCACGGGCATCTCGGGCGATAACAGATGCGATCGCCTGTTGCAGATGGTCCGGCCTCAGAAGGTAGTGGACATAAAAGTCGATATTGGCATCGTATAGCTCGAGCGGCGGCATTCCCGTTGAAAGGGATGATGGTTGATCGGCGGCCGGCAGGGGTGCCAGCGCCGGTGATGCCACTGGCGGATGGACTGTCAGGATATGGGCCGCCTCAGGTCCGTTCATAATCTATTCATTTGAAAATATATCGTTTTTGGGTTATTGGGTATAGGCAAAATATAAGGATCGTGTCAAATACAATCATGAAAGTCAGCCCCCCCACGCATCTCATAATTGCCCTGGCGCTCCTGCTTTTAGGGGTCTCCCCAGCACATTCCCGGCCGCCTGTGCGCCTGGGTTTTGTCTATATTCTGTCGGGGGCTTTTGCCGCCTATGGCGAAAATGCCCGCCAGGGTGCGTTGCTGGCGGTCGATGAGATCAACCGCACCGGTGGTATTGACGGGCGCTTGGTACTCACCTGGTTTGAAAACTCACGCAGTCGGCCGGATGTGGCCCGTCGGGCGATGCAGACCCTGGTCCGCGAAAATCAGGTGGACGCCCTGATTGGCATCGATTCCAGCAAGGTGGCCCAAAAAACGGCCGCGGTGGCCAATGATCTCAAAACGCCTTTGATCATCACCAACGCGGCAACCCCGGAGGTTACGGGCGCGCTGTGCAACCGGTATGTATTCAGGGTAAGCCTGAACCTGGCTCAGGTCATCAAATCCGCCGCCCTGCTGGCTGCTGATACCGGTGCGAAATCCTGGTCTACAGTCGGCAAAAAACACACCTACAGCTATGAGTCCTGGGATCATTTCAAAACCTATATCCAGGATCTGTCCCCTGACATGAGCCCGCCTGCGGACGAAGAGAATATATTCATCCCCTCGCGCCGGAAGGATTTTACCCCCTACCTGGAAAAACTTGAACGCACGGAATCCGATGGCGTCCTGGTCACCCTGTGGGGCGGTTATTTGCGGCGTTTCATAAAGCAGGCCGATGCGCGCGGGCTGTTTGCAACTGACCGTATTTTCCTGTTTAGCATGGGCGCGGCCCTGGATAATCTGATGATTTTAGGTGATCAGATGCCGACCGACCTCTGGGTGACCGCCCCATACTGGTTTTTATCCGGAATATCGGATCGAAACAGGCAGTTTGTCACCGATTTTCAGGCACGCTATCACAGGTACCCTTCCCACCAGGCCCACGGCGCCTATGCCGCCGTGTACGCATTCAAGGCGGCCGCCGAAAAAGCCGGCACCACGGATAAAGAGGCTATCGCCACTGCCCTTGCAGACCTGACCATCGATCTACCCGGCGGCCGCACAACCCTCCGCGGTGCCGATCATCAGGGGGTCGCTGATTTATGGTGGGGCCGAACGTTTGCCGATCCGGACTATCCCCTGCGCATCCTCAAGCCCCTCAAACGGTTTCGGGGTGCAGGCATCACCCGCCCGGTGAACGCCACCGGTTGTTCAATGCCTTAGCCCACAGCCTTGGGAACTTTTATGCCCAATTTCCTGAAAAAATGGCTATCCATCTACGAAGAGGAAACCGCCGTTTTCGGGTGGACCGTGCTATTGCTGTTGCTGCTTAGCGCAGCTACCGTCATCCTGAACAACTATGCCGAAACCGCCTTTCTAAAAAGATTCGGGGTCAAGCACCTACCTGTCATCTACATGCTCAACTCGGCCCTTACCTTCATCCTCATGGGTCTGCTGGGGGGCGTCATGGCACGGCTGCCGGGGGTCCGCCTGTTGACCTATTGTCTCTTTTTCTTTGCCGGTTCAATCGCCGCCTTTCGTTTCACCATCCCATTGGAAATCGACCTGCTCTATCCGATACTCTATATCCTGAAAGCCCAATACCTGATTCTGATGGGGCTCCTTTTCTGGAACCTGGCCAACGACCTGTTTAACACCCGACAGGCGAAACGCCTCTTCCCCCTGATTACCGCCGGGGGGGCGATCGGCACTATCTTGGGCAGTGCCGTCACCCCGGTGTTGGCCGGTTTACTCTCCATGGATAACCTGACCCTTGTCTATGGGGCCCTAATGGGGCTGGCCGCGCTGGCTGCAGCCAAGATGGGGGCCCGCTTTCCGACACTGGTGATCGTCAAAGCAAAGCCGGCTAAATCTAAATCAAAACCATCGGTTCTGAATCAAATCCAGGAAGTCCGGGGGCTCATGAAAAAATCGGACCTGGTCTGGATCTTAATTCTATTAACCCTGATACCGAATGTGATCATCCCGATTTTGAATTACCAATTCAACTTCGCCATCGACAGCCAGTTCGGCACTGAAGACGGTCTGGTCAGCTTCTTCGGATATTTCCGCAGTTTTATGAGTCTGGTCAGTCTGCTGCTCCTGCTCTTTGTCAGCAAGGCCTACAGCCGTTGGGGTCTGGCGGTAGCCCTGATGTTCCACCCCTTGAACTATGCCTTGGTTTTTATCGCCTTTCTTGTGCAGTTCAACGTATTCAGTGCCATCTACGCGCGCCTGTCTACCACGGTTATTCGCACAACCCTGAACAAACCGGTAACGGATATCCTCATGGGAGTTTTCCCGGCCGCTTATCGGGCTGCCCTGCGCCCATTTCTACGGGGGACGATCGTGCGAATCGGTCTGTTTACCGGTTCCGGAATAATTCTGGCCGCCGGCCACTTTTTCCACCCCAAATATCTCTCCCTGGTGATGCTGCCGTTTGTAATGGCCTGGATTTTCGCCACGCTTTACCTGAAACGTCACTATGCCCGCATCCTGGCTGACTTGATGGCCGAAAATGCCTTGGATCTGAAAGCCCTGGAAGCCGACACTGCCAAGCACATTTTCAGGGGCCGGGAACCACAGAAACGTTTGATGGATCGTTTCCTGGCCGAGCGCAGCTCTCAGGCGCTTTGGTACGCCCAGGTGCTCAGTTCGCTCGACACATCCGAGCTGGATGAGGCCATTCTGGCGGTTATCGGAAAACACGACAAACACACCCGTATTCGTCTGCTGGACCTGATATCAAGCCGGGCCGGCGGTAAAGCGGTAACGGTCCTGGCCAAATATACCCGGGGAGACGACCGGCCACTGACCGCTGCTGCCCTGCAAACCGTGATTCGTATCCGGACACCATCCGGGGCCGTCCTATGCCGCTCGATCCTGGACACCACACCGTACCCGGAAATAAAAGCGTTGGCGGCCGACGGTTGCCTGGGAGGTGAATCAGAGGCGTATGCAGAACAGGTTGATGCCTGGCTGGCCGCAGAAGACCCGGCCCTGCGGTTAGCCGGCGTTATCGGTGCCGGTTATACCGGCCGAACAGCCTATCAATCCGTCCTGGACGATATTCTGGCATCAACCAAGGACCCGAACCTGCTGTCCCACGCATTGACGTCATATGGCCTCCTGGTCAATGGCCTCGCGCACGCCATGGCGGCTCAATATCTGCAACACCCGCAACCGGTGGTGCGCCTGGCGGCAATCAAAGCTTTACACATCGCTGGTGATCAGGCCCTGCAGCGGGCCATTGCCCTGGTGGGTGACCCGCACGAAGATGTCCGCCGAACCGCCGAAGACAAAATCCGTTCGGCCCCCCATCAGAACGGGCCCCTACTAGTTGAAGCCCTGAACGACCCGAATACCAAAAGAAGGGCCGGGCTGTTCAGACTGCTGGCCGACCTGGATATCAAGGCCCTGGACACTTTCATTTATGCGCAAACCCAGATTGGGGCCTGCTATCGCCGCCTGGCGGAAGCCCAGGCCCTGCGATACGAGCGGACAGATCCCTATGTTGTCCTGCTGGCGGACCATCTGGAGGAACGGGGCCGGGAGCGCGTGGAAGATCTGATGCGGGTGGTGGCCCTGCAAGACCGCAGCGGAACCATGAGTACCATTTTGAGAAACCTTTTTTCGGCAGATGACCGCCAGCAGGCCAATGCCCGTGAGGCTCTGGAAAATGTCGCCGACCGGGCCTTGTTGAAATTTTTCCTGCCCCTGGTGGAAGACCTGCCACCGGACCGGCTTGTGGCTTTAGGCCGCCGGCGTTTTAAAATTCCTCATTATAACACTGACCGGCAGGCCCTTTTTGACGACCTTTTTCAAAGCGAAAACTGGATTACCATTGTTTTGTCAGTTCAGGCGGCGGAAAAAGAGTGTCCGGACGTTTTGCATCCAGAAACCCTGGCCCGCCTGGCCGCGGCGGACACCCCCCATATCCGCCGGGCCGTTGCACAGGTAGCAGACCCGCACAAGGCCGGGCCGGAACAAAAGGAGATCGACATGATACCGGAGATGCCCATACCGGAAAAAATCCTGCATCTCAAGAAAATCGATGTTTTCCGGAATATGCCCGTGAATGAGTTGGCGGCTATTGCGTCCATTACGGAAAAAGTAGTATACCCGGTTGGACAGATCATCTTCCGGGCCGGGGATGCAGCCGAAACGATGTACATGGTGATCTCGGGTAAAATCACCGCCTATAGGGATGAGGCTGGACCATCGGAATCATTCGAAACCGGTGACAGTGTCGGGGGGATAGCCCTGCTGACCGACGATGTCCGGTTATTCTCAGCCCGCACATCAAAGGAAACCAGCCTGTTGATGATCCACAAGCGCGACTTCCTTGAAATCGTGCGAGAATATCCCCAGATCGCGCTGGACATCTCAAAGCTGCTGTGTGAGTATGTCAAGGAATTGTGGCAGCGGGCGAGTGACAGGAGTTTATTGGATGGAAATAGCATTTTTGATGGACCGGCTGGAATCGATCGATCCGACCAATGAAACCACCAGCCATTTGATGTATGAGTGCAACCAGCGCGGACATACCGTCTATTTTCTGGAACCGCACGATGTTTACATCAGGGGGGACGAGGTGGTGGCGCGGATGCGCAATGTCACCGTCAAACAAGATCTCTCCATGGAGGACTACTGGCGTGCCATGATTCGATGCCTGCGCCAGGATGAACTGATTTTTGAGACGGTAACCGACCTGGACGCCCTTTTTCTGCGCAAAGACCCCCCCCTGAACTACCAGGTCATGGAGTTTCTGGGACCGATCGGCGACCAGGTGTTTATCATCAACAGTGCCATCGGCCAAATCCTGGGCAACAGCAAGCTGTATACCCTCAACTTCCCGGGCATCATCCCCGAAACCCACGTCTCCCGAGACCCCAAGCGGCTGAAAAAGATCATCGATGATTTTGGCGGGGACATGGTGGTTAAACCCCTGCAGCGCTTTGGCGGTGAAGGGGTTATCAAGGTGAGCAACCGGGACCAGGAAAACCTGGCGTCCCTGATCGATTATTACGTCCAGGCCAACCGCCCCTATCCGGATCGCGACCCGATCATGGTCCAGGAGTATGTCAATGGCGTTAAACAGCACGGTGATGTCCGGATCTTAATGCTCAACGGTGAAATTCTCGGCGCCATGCGCCGCAAACCCATGCCGGGCACCTTCAAGACCAATATCCATTGCGGCGGGTTGGCCTGCTGCCACGCGGTCACCCCGGCGGAGGAAAAGATCTGCATGGCCATCAAGGACCGCCTGATCGAAGACGGCCTGTTTTTTGTGGGGATCGATCTGATTGGGGACAAACTGGTAGAAGTCAACTGTGTCAGCCCGGGTGGGATTCCAAGAATAAACCGTTTGAACGGAGTCAAACTTGAAACTCAAGTTATAGATTTCATTGAGGGAAAAGTCCGATCCATGGGGGCGCCCAACTAGTGTCGGCAGGTGTTACCATAAGGATGCCGCCTCTGGGTACATCGCGCAGCCTGTTAAAAATCGGACTGGTCATCTTCTTCCTGCTGACCGGTGGTTCGGCCTGCAGCCGTGAAAAGCCGGCTGGGGTTCTAAAAATCGGCCTGTCTGAGGAACCCCGCACCCTGAATGTCTGGCTCGCCAGTGACGCCAATTCCCAAAAAATCCTGGGGCAAATATACCAACCCCTATACCGACCGGAACCCGCCGCGCTCAAACTTGTGCCCTGGCTGGCGGAAAGCGATCCGGTCTTCGATCCCGAAACAGTATCGTACACCGTAAAGATCCGGGCCGCCAAGTGGTCCGACGGCAGTGACCTCACATCAGCGGATGTGGCCTTCACCGCGCGCTTGATCAAGAAATTCAAGATTCCCCGTTTCTCCGCCAAATGGAGTTTCGTCACCCGTATCGAGACCCCCGATCCGCGCACGGTTAAATACTATTTAAAAGCGCCGACCGCCGTATTCTTGAGTCGTACCCTCACCGGTCCGATCGTCCAGAAAAAGGAGTGGGAGTCGGCTGCCCGGGCTGCGCAGCGGTTTGAAAAGCCATTGGCCGCCCTGCTGAATCACAAAGTTACGCAACCGGTGAGCAGTGGTCCTTTTACACTGACCCAATGGCGCCGCGGGGCCTACCTCCACTTGCAGCAAAACCCGTATTTCTTCGGCCGCAATTTAACCATCGGCGGCCTGATGCTCGGACCCCACGTGGATAACCTGCTGTTTAAAATCTACGGTACGTCGGATGTGGCTATCCTGGCCCTCAAAAAGGGCGCCATCGACATGTTCTGGCAGGGCATCCAGCCGGGTTATCTGGATGACCTGGCCCAGGATCCGGCAATCCGAACTATCTCCAGTGCCAAGAGCGCTCTCTATTTTATGGGATTCAACCTGCGCCGGGGACCCTTCAACGACCTTGCCCTCCGCCAAGCCGCGGCGACCCTGATCGACAGGGATTTCATTCTCACCAGGGTCCTCCAGGGGCACGGCCAAAAGATGTTCTCGGTCGTGCCTGATGGGAACACTTTCTGGATCAGTCCGGATGTCGACCATTACAGTGAGGGCCTGCCAAGGGAAGCACGCATCAAGCGGGCATATGACATCCTCGCCCACAGTGGTTATGATTGGGACGTTCCGCCCGTGGATGCGGCTGGACAGGTGCAGGCTGCCAGCGGCTTGCGGCTGCCGGATGGGGCTCCGATGGAGCGTTTCACCATTTTGACCCCCCCGGCGGACTATGACCCCCATCGTGCCATGAGCGGACTGATTATCCAGGAGTGGTTCCGGGGGCTGGGCATGCCGGCCTATGCCCGGCCCATGTCTTTCGGCGCCCTGCTGCAGCAGGTCAAAGAAAGGCATGATTTCGACACCTTTATCCTCGGATATGGGAAACTGCCGATCGATCCCGACTACATCCGCGGCATGTTCTATTCCAAATATGACCGTCCACGGGGGTGGAACATGAGCGGCTATCGAAATCCAGAGTTTGATCGACTGGCCAATGCATCCCGCCAGGTCATTGATCCTTACCAGCGCAGGGAATTGATCTGGGACATGCAGTTGTTGATTTCACGGGATTTGCCTTACCTCCCGATCTACAAACCGGCCCTGATCGAAGCAATCCGGGAGGACCGCTTTCACGGCTGGGTGCCCATGCAGGACGGCATCGGCAATATCTGGTCCTTTTGCAGGCTCAGACCGACAGTATCTGAAAAGTAGCGCTGCCATGGCATTAAACAAATACATACTGCGCAGATTGATTGAAATCACGGTCATTTTTTTTGTCATCCTGACCGTCCTGTTTCTCCTTTTTCGCCTCGCCCCCGGCGATCCGGTCTCGCGCATGGTCGACCCGAGCATGACCGCCGAAGACGCCCGCCGCCTGGTGGAGCAGCTGGGGCTCGATCAACCCCTGGGAACCCAGTACATCATCTACCTCAAATCTTTTTTCAGCGGTGATCTGGGTATCTCCTTCCACTACGGCGTGCCGGTCCTGGATATCATCGGTGAGCGCCTACCCAATACGATCCTGCTTTTCACAACATCTGTTATCCTGGCAGCCTTTACCGGCATTTTTTTTGGAAAAATCGCCTCCTGGTACAAAGGTAATAAAATAGACTCCTGGCTCACCATCGGCGCCCTGATCTGCCACACCCTGTTTTTGCCCTGGCTGGCCCTGCTTATTATCTGGCTATTCGGATACCGGATCGGTTGGTTCCCGCTAAACGGGATTCTCTCCCCGGAGATCTGGACCGACCCGGCCAATGGTATCATCGTGCGGGCCCTCGATGTCCTGCACCACATGGCCCTGCCCTTGATGACCTTGTTCATCATTCATTTCGGCAGCTATCTGCTGGTGATGCGCTCAAGCATGCTGGAAACGCTCAAAGAGGATTACATCATCACGGCCCGCGCCAAAGGTCTGGAAGAAAAAGTCATCCGCAATCGCCATGCCGCACCCAACGCCGCCTTGCCGGTGGTCACCAGCGTGGCCCTCAGCCTGGCATTTTCCATCAACGGCGGCGCCCTTACGGAAACGGTTTTCTCATGGCCCGGTATCGGCCGGGAACTGGTGTTCGCGGTCAGCAACAACGATTATCCGTTGGCCCTGGCTTCATTTTTACTGATTGCCATCGTCGTCCTGCTGGCCAATCTGCTGGTGGACATCCTGTATGCGTGGCTCGACCCTCGGATTAGATACTGAAGGTGACTAAATGACCCTACCGGAACACCCCAAAACCGCTGCCCGCCCCGCCGGACTCTCGGCACGCTACCACTGGGTCCAGCGGTTGCACGAGGGCTGGACCATCTTCCGGGAAAACCTCATCGGCCGCATCGGCTTGCTGTTGCTGGGCCTGTTTGGCCTGATGGCTGTTTGCAGTTTTATTCCGCCCCTGATCGACCCCATGTATCATCCCATGACCGGTGTGGATCCGGAGATCTCCCACTCTACGGGCCCCAGTCTCAAGCACTGGCTGGGCACCGATTTCATCGGCCGTGATATTTTTTCGCAACTGCTGGCCGGCGCCCGGATCGCCTTCATGGTGGGCCTTTCCTCCGCCTTGATGAGTATTATCTTAGGCACGACCATCGGTATGATTGCCGGATACGCCGGCCGCATCGTCGACACACTGCTCATGCGCCTGGCCGATATGATCATGGTGATGCCGACCTTGCTCGTTGTGCTGATCCTGGCTTCCCTTTTCGGGCAGCTCAGTATCTGGACAATTGTGCTGCTGATTGCCCTGTTTCGCTGGCCGGGCGTGTCGCGGGTCATCCGGGCCCAGACACTCACGTTGAAACAAAGGCCGTTCATCGAGGCGGCGCGGGTAGCCGGCGCGTCTCACACACGGATCATTTTCCGGCATATCATGCCCAATGTGCTGCCGCTTTCGCTGCTCTACATGACGTTCCGGGTGACGTCCGCCATTATTATCGAGGCCGCCCTGGCCTTTCTCGGCTTTGGCGATCCCGGAACCGTCAGCTGGGGCATGATGCTGCAGTGGGTCTGGAAAACCGGTCACATGTTTCAGGCCCCCTATTGGCTACTGCCGCCGGGGATCTGCATTTCGCTATTAACCCTTTCATTTTTCATGCTGGGTCGGGCCATGGATGAGGTGCTCGACCCACGCCTGCGGAAGGAGGATAGCACACGCTGATATGAGCCTGCTGGAAGTCAAGAACCTGAGCATCACCTATCAAACCCGGGGGGGGCCCTTGCGGGCCGTTGAAGATATCTCCTTTTCCCTCGATAAAGGTAAAACGCTTGGATTTGTGGGGGAATCCGGATGTGGAAAATCAACCATCGGATTTGCCTTGATGGGCCTATTACCGCCTAATGCGACAGTCACTTCCGGCAGTGTCCAATTTAACGGATCCGACCTGCTCAGCCTGTCGGAAGAAGATTTACGGCAAGTGCGCTGGCAAAAAATTGCCATGATTTTTCAGGCTGCCATGAATGCTCTGAACCCGGTGCACCGGGTGGCGGACCAGGTCGCTGAGGCCATTTTAGCCCATACCCCGGGAATTTCAAAAACAGACGCCCGGGCGCAGGTTCGGGAACTGTTCGACCTGGTCGAAATTCCCGCCAAACGGATGAGCGACTACCCGCACCAGTACAGCGGCGGCATGAAGCAAAGGGCCGTCATTGCCATGGCCCTGGCCTGTCGGCCGGATCTGATCATTGCCGATGAACCGACGACCGCCCTGGATGTCATCGTCCAGGCCCAGATCCTAGATGAAATCAAAGCTATCCAGAAAGAGTTGAATCTGGGCATCCTGTTCATTTCCCATGACATTTCTGTTGTTGCGGATGTGTGTGATCACATCGGGGTCATGTATGCCGGCCAGATCGTCGAATACGGGCACCGTCGGAAGGTGTTCGAATCCCCCGGGCACCCCTATACCCAGGAACTGGTCGGCTCGCATCAAGCGCTGATGGAAGCCCAGAGTCAACCTCTGAGCGCCCCGACGGCCGCTCCCAATCTTCTGAGTCCACCGCCGGGATGCCGCTATTGTACCCGCTGCCCGGAAGGTAGCGACACCTGCCGGGTCGAGAAGCCCCAATGGATAGAGCTTACTGACGATCACCGTATTTTCTGTTGTCACAAAAACCCGGATGAGTAAACAGACATGGAAAACTGCCCGCTACCCGTCATAGAACTAACCGCAATCACGAAACGCTATCGATCCAAGGCGTCTTTGTTCGGGCGGGCCGGCAAACCCATCGTGGCTCTCCAGGAGTTGTCCTTGGAAGTGTGCGCCGGCGAAATCGTTGGCCTGGTGGGCGAAAGCGGCAGCGGAAAATCAACCACCGGGCGACTGATTGTCAAGCTGGAGGAACCGGATACCGGCCTCATTCAATTGAATGGAGCGGACACGCTCAAACTGAAAGGGAAGCCCCTGGCCGATTTTCGGCGAACCGTCCAAATGATTTTTCAAGATCCCTATCAATCGTTGAACCCGCATCTCTCCATCTATGATACGGTGGCCGAACCGCTGATTATTCATGGTCTCAGCGATCCGGCCAAGCTAGACCAAGAGGTGTGCGAAACTCTGGGGTTTGCCGGCCTAACCCCCCCGGAGGAATTTCTCAACCGCTACCCGCACCAGCTCAGCGGCGGGCAGCGCCAGCGGGTGGCTATTGCCCGCGCGATGATATTGAAACCGGCCTTCATCGTGGCTGATGAACCGACGTCCATGCTGGATGCCAGCATCTCTTTCCAGATTTTCAACCTCTTGCTGGAAGTGCGTCGTAAAATGGACGTCGCCATCCTGTTCATCACCCACTCAATTTCGGCCGCGCGCTACCTCTGCGACCGTATTGCGGTTATCTACCGGGGCCACCTCATGGAAACCGGTCCCGCCGACCGGGTCATCGATAACCCTTTGCACCCCTATACCAAGGCCTTGATCGACGCCCAGCCTGGATTTGGGGAAACGACTGCCCAACGGTATGACACCCTGCTGACAGCTGAACGCGATCCGGTATCTGGTGAACACTGCCCTTTTTACAGCCGTTGCAGCCTGGCTGTTAAGGAAACCTGCGCAGCTTCCGCCCCGCTGCTCAAACATGCTGAGTCCGACCACCTGGCGGCTTGTTTTTACGTATGAATCCAAAAATATTTACCTCAGTCAATGCTCATTCGCATTTTGAAACCGGAAGCCCATATTCCATGAAAAAGTTGACAGTCCTGACAATGTTACTGGTTCTTGCTGGGTGGTGTCATACTTGGGGTGGTGACAAACCCGACATTCATACAATCAATGCGGAAATTGAAAAACTCCTGAATTCAGGCCGGTATCAACGCGTTATCGATAACTATTCTGGTTTGCACGTAAATGATGCGATTTTCCAAAACAGAATAGGTTATGCATATGATATGTTGGGGGCCTATGACAAAGCAATTTGGTATTACCGCCGGGCCACGGAACTGTCTCCTGATGAACCGCTAGTCTGGAGAAATCTGGGGATCGCCTACAAGAACAAAGGCGACATTCCCAAGGCTGTGGATGCCCTGCAACTATATGCAGACAAACTCCCTGCGGGAGAAAGAAAAAACAAGGTGTTGAAATGGATTGAAAGAAACAAGTGATAAGGAAGATCGCATTAAAATTAGCCGCAAGCGGGTACTCTAGCCGACAGCTACTATTGTGATGATATTGGTGTTTAGACTTATGGCTGCAGCTATAGTAGAGGGGACTCAAGAAATAGACCATGAAGAATTTATTCGTACAATTTTATACGCATTATAAACATCAAAGCAAATATGATCTCTTTAATGGATTTTCCGATACCTGGGATTTGTGTAAAAGCAAAGGTGATATGCTATGGATCAGATGGGATTGGCTGGATGAGAACATACCCACATTGAATCTGCCGTTCACCCAGGGAACAGTGCACATATCTTGTTTTTTTGAAAATCATGTTGCGGCCGTTTATAAATGGTCTGCAGAATATCCGGATATTGATTTTGTTATTGGCGGGCCGGGAGTTATATTCAATGAAATACAATCCAAAGACAATATTGACTATTATCGATGTACTGTAGAAGAGTATTTTGGAGTAGATAACTTCTCATATGAATGGAAATTGGAGCTGCCGCCAGAATTAGAGAATGTCAATATGGACATGCTTAGATATAATTATGGCATAAAAGCAACATGCTATTGGAATAAATGTTCATACTGCCGGCTTTCCCTGGTTGAATCCAAAAGAGTGCGACCATTACATAATTTTAAAAACTCGTTTAAAAAAATATCCAACGCAAAAGAAGAAATAATCATCTTTTACAATCCATCCATCACACCTGATATGTTCAAAGACTTTCTAGTTCCACTTGAATTGGATGAGTCCATGAAAATCAAAATTTACACACGACCTGATAGAAAAACGTATATGGCCTGTAAAACCTTTTTTCCAATGATAAAGAGTTTGGATAAAGTAAACTTCAGCATTGCCCCTGAATTTCTATCTCAGAGAATGTTAGATTTCATGAATAAAGGCACAACCATAGAAACCGTTACTAAAATCATTAAGCTTTATAATGAATACGATGTAGAATATGAAGTGAATTTTATTGTTGGCTGGCCGAATTTAACGGAAGAAGATTTGGTGCATATGCAGAATAATATGAACATGTTTACAAAAGATATTATGATTAATTTATTTCTACTTAAAATCAGTAGTGAGGGTATGGGATTCAGTAGTGTTTTTCCGCCGCCAAATGGAAAAAGATGGAGTCCTATCGATGAATGTAATGAAGAAGCAATATCATTGAATATAAAATTACAACAAATCATACAGGATAAATTCAATAGAATAAAATACAATAATTTCAATAGGGATTATTTAGAAAAACTATTATATAAAAAAAGGAGATTTGATAAACATGAAATAGGGTTTGTTGATTCTTATAAAAGATATGATACAAGCAATTAAGTATCATTTCCCAGACGTCGCCACTTAAAAAATTTTTTAGCCGGCAGAATCGCATGCCACGAGCTATCCCCCGGGCATCGTGCGAGGACTTCGCTGGATACGGAAACAGTATTAAAAAGGGAGAGATAGATGGAAAGATTTCAACGCATCGGCGAATTGATGGCGGACCGCGGCCCGGAACTGATCATGTCTCTACTGGTCTTGGTTATCGGTCTGATACTGGTCAGATGGATCGTTCAGGTTTTACGCAATGCGTTGCTCAAGGTGACCAACCGAGTGACGCTGGTTTCGATCGCCTGCAACATTCTCATGGTGTTATTGCTGGCGGTGGTCATTGTTTCCGCCTCGCTGGAAGCGGGCCTGCAGCCGGGCCCTGTCATTTCTTTTTTGACGTTTGTCTGTCTGGCTTCGGTCGGGGTCATCGTATTGTTTCGTCCCCTGCTGCCCACCCTGCCCTTCAAAGTCGGCAACGTGGTGAAAGCCGGTGACCTGCTGGGTCGGATCGAAGCCACCACCATCTTGAACACCCGGATGAAAACATTCGATGGCAAAACCTTTTTTGTGCCTAACCGCAAGATCCTCGATGATATCGTCATCAATTACCACTTTACACAGACCCGCCGGATCAAGATTGACGTGGGTATCCGCTATGACCAGGATTTGATGAAGGCCAAGCGGGTACTGGAAGAAATCATGGTTGCCGACCCGCGGGTGAGGGCCAAGCCGGCCCCGGTCGTCTATGTTCTCAATCTGTCCCGGGACTGCGTTGAACTCGGCGGCCGCTGCTGGGTCGACAACCCGAAATACTGGGTGACCCGCTGTGATCTGTTGGAAAAAACCAAGCTGGGCTTCGACAATGCCGGTCTTGCTTTCGCTTTCCGGCAACTGGATATACACCATTACAATTCATCCCGGGGTTCGGAAACGGAATATTGAATGCCTGCCCGATCATCGTTTTACGGGTCCAACGCGGACGAAAGGAGCCATACATGGAAATCACCAAAGGTCTAAAAATCATTGATGCCGGCTGGGTCCAGAAACCCAAAGGATTCCGGGTAAAATACCAGAAGTTAGTGGACGGACAACTGGCCACTGAGGTTTCCCCGCCGGAGGAAAAAGCCGGGTTGGATTCCGATGTGGTGGCCTGGCGTTATGCGTGGAAGCTGTTTATGGCCACCCGTTCCGCTGAGGAAGGCATCCAGACAGATGAATTGGTCAATATTCACGTGGTCGACGATGCCGATCAAAAGGTAAAGTACTACGCCACCGGCGGTTTTGATATGTTCAACCCGAAGTAGCCCCTGTTAATGGCCTACCGGACGACATTCCAGTGCATGTAAACCAGAAAGAACAAGAATGAAGCACGCTGTCCTGATCAACAATTCCTATATAGAAAATACCTCGGTCCGGTACCTGGGAGCCCATTTGAAAAACAAGGGCTACCGGGTGTCGGTAATTCATTATGAAGGCAGCAAGGACAATGTGTTTCACCTGCTGCCGGAAGAAAGTCTGCAAACACTGGCCGAGTATTGTGGCAAATGCGACCTGGTGGGCATATCTTTGCTGACCACCCACCAGTTGGAGAGATCCATCCAGATCAATAATTACCTCAAGGAGCGGATCTCTGCCCCTATCATCTGGGGCGGGGTGCCCGTGATGTGCAGTCCTCAGGCCTACCTGCAGTATGCCGATTTGATTTGCGCCGGTGAAGGTGAAAGTGTCCTGGCCGGGCTCCTGGAAGGCCGGGACTACGCTGACATAGCCGGCCTGGGCTTCCGGCTTCCGGACGGCGCAGTAAAGGTCAATGCCATACCGGACCTGATCGACCTGAACCAACAGCCGGTGCCGTATATGGAACTCGACCACGGGTATCTGTTGCGGGGCAATGAATTGCTGCGCCTGCGGGACCACGTCCACCTGCTGCGCCCCAGCTACATGGGAATGACCATTCGCGGATGCCCCTATGCCTGTTCCTACTGCATCAATAGCCGCCTGAAGCAGGTGTTCCACCACAAAGGTCCGTTCATCCGTTTCATCGATACCGAACTGGTTATGCAGGAGTTGGAGTGGGCCGTAGCCAATATCCCGCAGTTGAAAAGCGTGACCTTAGATGATGATGATTTTTTCATGCGCTCCGAAGAGGATCTCGAATCGTTTTTTGATTCCTATCGCCAGAGGATCAACCTTCCATTTTACTACCTACAGGCCACTATCAAGCAGGTCCGTGAGTCGAAGCTGAAGCTGCTGCAGCAGTATGGCATCCGGATGCGGTTTTTAAAGATCGGCCTGCAATCAGCCAGCCGGCGGGTCAGCCACGAAATCTTCGATCGCGGCTTTGATCCCGATCTGTTCATTGAAAAACTGAAATTGCTCGCAGTCTATGATGTCAGCGTAATCCTGGATGTCATTTCGGACAATCCCTACGACACCCCGAACGATAAATACGAAGCCCTACTTTTCTACCGGAACATGCTGCGGAGTGTCCGGCCCCTATCCACCATCCCGCGTCCGGTAAAGATCTACGACCATAAATTGATGTACTACCCTGACACCAAGTTATTCAACAAAGCCCGCCAAGATGGCGTCATTCCTTCCGATTATACTGAACAGGTCCTGCTGAAACGCAATACGGTACGCAAACACGAGGAAGACCTCGATAACGACACCCTGGTGATCGCTCTGTTCAATATCGCTATCCGTAAAAACCGATTCGCCCCCCTCGCCGGTGCGCTGCTGGAACTGTTGTGTTATCGACCGTTTTTCCGGCTCTACACCCGACTTGACATCGTTCGGCGCACGTATAAATTTAGACATGTGCCGTTCGTCACCAGGATCATGCGCGCCCTCCAGAAAGAGGGGCTCTGGTAACACACGTAAAACGGCACCTGTTCCATTAAAACATATACCTGATAGGTGGACTCATGATAAATGTGAATAAACAGGACGTTAGAACGGTATTCGTATTGATGGCCGTCCTGATGATCATACCGGGATGTATGGCTGATTACGGCAGTCTCAAGGGCGATCCTGCCCTAACGGATGTATTTCTGGACGAGGAGGCCCTACCGGATTACGACTATTACTACAACGGTCGCGCCAACGTGCCGTATGCCGTGGTCGGGATAGATCCGCAATATGAATTTCAAGACCGGGTATGGCACCGGATCGAGACGCGCGCAGACGTCGTCAAAAAGGTGGTAAACATTCGCGCGGTGGACCGGGAATGGATACAAGGAGCGGAGATCGTGGACCCATCCGGTAAGCGGGTCGGCATATGGTTTTCTTGGTACCGTCACACGACGGTCAAGTTCGGATCTGAAAACAAGGTTTGGGTTTACAGTCCTTACTCCCCGGTCCGAAAACATTCGATGAAAGTTGGGCATTGAACGCCGGCGTGACCATCCCTTGAGTGCAGTGGTGGACAGCGAGGATGTGTTCCCTTGGGCCTAAGGGGCGTGCGAACAAGGTCAAAGAGAATAAATCCGGAAAGGGTCACCTGGGGGATAGACATGCCGATAATCTGGGCGTCAAAGGGAGCTCGGATTTCCACCCGTGAACTGGTTAAGGGATCGGTCACGGTTCCCAGCAGCTCGCTTTTTTTGACCCGATCGCCCAGCTCTCGCTCCGGAAAAAAGTTCCCCCCCCGGCCCGGTGGCACCCTGACCCAGGTAGACGTCGTAAAAATTTGCTGTTGACCGGTCTCATGGGGCGGGCGGTCGAGCATTTCCAGGTAGGCCATCACGTTCAGGACACCTTCCACGCCAAGCTTGATTTCATCCAATTGAAAGCGGTTCGGTTCCCCACCTTCATACAGTATTGTGGGTATACCAGCCTGGGTAGCTTCCCAGCGCAGCGTATGCCGCAACCCCGGTTTGCCCAGGATAATACCGGCCCCAAAGTGCCGGGCCATTTCAAGGGCCCGGTGATTATCCAAATCCACTCGAATCTGGGGCAGATTCTGCCGATAAAAGGAAGCTGTGTGCAGGTCAATCAAGGCATCGCAGCGTTGGATGACCTTTGTAAAAACGTAGTGGGCTAAAATGGAAGTAACATTACCTTCGGGATTTCCCGGAAAATACCTGTTTAAATCCTGCCGATCCGCCGTGTACCTCTGTCGCGTGATAAAACCATGGCGGTTGATAATCGGCAGCACCACCAGGGTGCCCCCCAGATCGCGCGCGGATATGGTCTCAAAAACCCGGCGGGCAATCTCCACACTGTTGATCTCGTCACCATGTATAGCGGAGGTTACACAGAGAGTCGGGCCGGGAGATGTGCCCCGGGCCACAAAAACCGGCATGTCGACATAGGCGTTTTCAAAGCGCAGGTTGGGCATTAGTTCGAATTTCTTTTTTGCCCCGGGCGTGATGCTGTGATCAAGGATCTGGAAAGCCCCCCAGTTGTAACCGGGTGTCAAGGCCATCGCCGAATGCGGAATGCTGCCGAGCCCGCCCAACATCACATTCCCGGTTAAAAATATGGTCAATGCCGTGAGTCTCAGATTAGCACGCATCATATTGCCTCCCTGGCCAGAGGGGGCCACCGAGCCCCCCCAGCCCATTGTCTTCATTCGTACCGCAGCGTACCTCGCGGGTTACCCGGCAGGCAGGACGCCCGGCCTGCATTGCTACCGCTTTATCCATTGCGCGTCGGATCAATTCACTGGCAAACGCTGTTTCGGGAATCTGGATGAAAGGCGACCCGTTGTTGAACCGGACAACCTCAGGGGCTTAGGGTCAACGGTTAGCATCATTTCAGCAAAGATGCTCCCGAACCGAGCGAACACGGTATACATCCAGCGCGGATTCCCGAACCGCTCGTATTGCTGGAGGTAACCGGTGGATAGGTTTTCGATCTCCCGAAAACGTAAGCGCATTTCGTATATATATCGCAACACAAAAAAATTCGAAAGCACCAGTATGTGGTCGGAACAGCTTGAGTTGTCGGGATGATCATCAGCATGCTGACCGACAGCGGCCGCACGCTGGCCCGGCCGACATCATTATCCAAATGGCGACCGGTTGGTTGCGGCGGACCCATTTGCTGCTGGCCCCGGCCGCCCTGCTGTCCGGCAGGGGCGTCACAGCAACGGTGGTGCGCCGATTGCGGCCAGGGTAATTCTGGCTGTAACTTCTCGAAAAATATAAAATTATACTAAACATGCATCCGCTGCTGACATTTTTCTTAAAGTTTAGCCTATTAGAGACGATCTTTTAAGAAGGAGCACTGGTAACAAGGCATCGTAAAGCTAAGTTTAGCGGAGCAGGCGCTGCCGGTAACACCATCACCGATCTCATCCCAACCGAGTGCAAAAACGCCCGGGTAGATCGTACGGCGAGCGGCAGTGCTGAAATCGTTGTTTTATGGTAAAGCCCCAGTGCCAATTACGCTCCGGCCTCAGACGGTGTGAAGATGGCGCAATCCGGTCAAGTGGTTACGACCAAGTTTCCGCCCTGAGCCGTTCTACTGGCAGGGGCGGAGGGTATCAACGATCTATTTATCGGTGTTCCGGTAAAACCGGACACCGGGGAAATAAAACAGAACCTCGAAACGCTTGCGAATACGGAATAAAAAGCCGCACTCGCAAAATCGGCGGGCCCGTTCTTGAATTAAAAGATACATTGAAAAAGCTTGCATAAATTTGAAAAATCGGCGAAATACTGAGACGTTTTACACTTGATTTGAACCTAAACGCCGTTTGCTTCTGAAACGGCGTTTGTCAGTTGAACAAACAAGAAACCGGCATGATCAATTCGTTCGAAACCTTAAGCAACACTGGAAAGTACGCATGAGCTTAACCAAATCTGAATTACTTAGTACCCATTTTAAAAAGACGGCCAACGCAGATATCGGTAAAATTTCCATGGATGCCGACATGCTTAACCTTTTGCTGGCCATCGATGCTCGGTTGCCACTGTCTCAGGTTGCCGATAAAGCCGGTCTTAATCTTGAAAAACTGCCGACTACCGCCGTCAAGCTGATCAAGCTTAAACTGATCCAGCCGGCGGCCCGTAAAGCACCGGCCGTGGATGCGGCTTTTGTCCAGGGCCTGAAGGCTAATATGATAAAGGCGGTTGGGCCCTTCGGAGAATTCATCGTCCAGGATGCCCTGGCGGATACCGGGTATAACGAAACTGACCTGCCCATAAATATGGCTGCGGATATCATCCTGCAGCTCTCCGCAGAAATTCCCGATGAGGAGGCCCGGCGTCATTTTAAAGAGGAAATGGTCAAACTGGTGTCTTAAAAGCCGGAGAGCCAGCCCTGGACGGGTGGTGGTCAAGCTGCCCTTCCCATTCGGCCGCACTCCAAGAACGCTAATATAAGGATACCCTTACACGGCGCGGTTCCCCCAGAGGTTTTCCAGCGCAGCAAAGCAAAAGGAGACATCGTGAAAGTAATATGTGGAAAATGTGAAAAAGCTTACAAGATTGACGAATCAAAACTTAGGAAAGCGAAAACCGGGCTGATTTGCAAAGCCTGCGGTGATACCATCTGGGTGACCAAACCCGGCTATACCGCTCCGGTGAAACCTGCTCCGGCTGAGCCGGCCGCACCCGCGCCCGATACAACCAAATCGAAGGCCGCGGTGAAAGAGGTGGAGACTCAGAAAGTCCGCTTTGGTCTCTTGCGCAAGGTGATCCTGGCCATGCTGGTTGTCAGCATTGTTCCGTTCGGCCTGTTTCTGGGTTTGACCTTTAATGAGACCCGGGATAGAATTCGCACGGATTCAGAATTGCTGATGGCCCAGACCGCAGACGGTCTGGGGCGCCACGTAGATGAGTGGATTGACAAAAATGTCCGCATGTTGAAGGTAGCCGCACAGCTTACCGATATGACCTCCATGAATCCCGCGGCGCAGGAAAAGGTACTAAAAAGCATCCGGGCCGAGTACCCTTTCATGTACCTGGTGTTCACCCTGGACGTCAACGGCATAAACATCGCCAGAAGCGATGGCAAAAAGCTGAAGAATTACTCCGACCGCCAGTATTACAAAGGCGTTGCTCAGGGCAAACCCCTGGCCTGGCAGACCCTAATCGGCAAGACCTCCAAAAAACCGGCCCTGGTACTTGCGGTGCCGATTAAAAGAAATGGCCAAATCGTCGGTGTCCTGGCATCAGCCATGACTACGGATGCGATCTCGAAACAAGTAGCCAACTGGCGCAAAGGGGAAACCGGATTCGCATTTTTGATCGATGAAACCGGAAAGGTGGTTGCCCACCAGGTACGCAAATACGTGACCGCCCAGGTAAACTTCAACAGCAACCCGCTAATTGCCGAATTTAAGCGCAGTCCGGTACAAAGTGCCATTTCTTTCACGGACAGCGAGGGTGTAAACCAGCAAGGTGTTGCCAAACGCAATAAAATGGGCTGGATTCTGGCCGTCCAACAGGCGGAAGAGGAAGTTTTTGCCGCCCATAAGCGCAGTGAAAAAATTGCGCTGTTTTTGCTGGTCATGACACTCATCCTGATTATTGCCATTGCCCTGCTGCTGGCTCGTAACTTGGTCAGCCCCATCAAGGAGTTGACCGGAATTACGACCCGCATGAGCATGGGGGAACTGGATATAAACTTTAATATCAAATCAAAGGATGAAATTGGACAATTGGCCGGGGCCATCAAGCTGCTGCAGACCAGTTTGAATATGGCCATGCAGCGGCTGCGCCAGAAAAGCCAGCGCCGCGCGGCCTGAATCTAAACCATCATAACCTATCGGAACCCAGGCGGTACCTTGGTCGCATGACGTTTTACAAGGTACCGCTTTTTATTTTCAACCGGGCGCGACCCTATACTGAAAAATGAGGGGTGGGGATGCCAGCCGGCGGCATGCTGGCGTGTGTGAAAGACGGGCAAAACGCTGCAGCGCCCACAGCCTTTTTATGTATGAACCTGTATATACCAATTGACAGGGGTGGTCTTTTCAGGCATAGTTGTCGACAACCTTTTATAATTACTATGAAATTTAACTGTTTAACCAGCCCAGGCAGGTACTCATGAAGAAAATAATCGAGTGCGTCCCCAATTTCTCGGAAGGCCGGGATGAGAATACCATCCAGGCAATCGCCGCGGCCATCCGTAATACCCCGGGCTGCTCACTGTTGGACGTAGATCCGGGTAAATCAACCAACCGAACGGTCTATACCTTTGTCGGCTCCCCGGAAGCAGTTGTGGCCGGCGCCCTGAATGCAGCGGCCGCCGCCCGCGAAAGTATCGATATGCGCAGACATGCGGGGGAACATCCCCGCCTGGGCGCGCTGGATGTCTGCCCCTTTATCCCGGTCACCGGGGTATCCATGGCAGAATGTATCGCGGCTGCCCATGATTTCGCCCAGCAGGCAGCCGAAAAACTGGGGATTCCGCTCTACCTGTACGAGGAGGCGGCCACTCAGGAACACCGTAAAACGCTGCCTCAAATACGGGAAGGGGAGTACGAAGGTTTGGCGGAAAGATTGAAAAAGCCGGAATGGCAGCCTGATTTCGGACCGGCCGAGTTCATTCCGGAGTGGGGCGCAACCGTCACGGGGGCCCGTTTTTTTCTGATTGCCTACAATATCAACATTCTGGGCACCAGCAACCAGGCTCACCGCATTGCCCTGAACTTGAGGGAAGCCGGCCGGGGCCCTGATGAACCCGGTCGACTGAAGGCGGTTAAGGGTATGGGCTGGTTCGTGGATGAATACAACCTGGCCCAGGTAACGGTGAATCTGTCCAATTACCGGGTAACCCCCATCCACCAGATGTTTGAAGAAGTAAAAAAGGAGGCCGCCGCCCTCAGCGTCGGCGTGGCCGGATCGGAAATTGTCGGGTTGGTGCCGCTGGAAGCCATGTTAATGGCGGCGGAATACTATATTGCCAAAGAAAATCTTTTTATTCTGGACGAAGACCAGAAAATACGCCTGGTCATCGAGCGTCTCGGACTGAATGCGGCGTCGCCGTTTAACCCCAAGGAAAAAATAATCGAATACCGGGTAGCCTCAGATCCGGAGGCACCTCTGGCTGATATGCCTTTAAAAGACTTCATCCGAGAGGTCGCCTCACGCAGTTCCGCTCCAGGGGGGGGCTCGGCGGCAGCCGCAATTGCCGCCATTGGAGCTGGACTCGGCGCGATGGTGTCCAAGCTCACCTACGGAGTGCGCAAGTTTGAAGCCGTCGACCAACAGATGCGTACCATTATCCCCGTCCTGCATGACACCGTCGAACAGCTCATCCCCATGATCGATGCCGACACCAACGCCTTCAACGACTATATGGAAGGGCTCCGGATGCCCAGGGAAACCGAGAAGGAAAAAAAGGCCCGGTTCGAGAAAATGCAGCAAGGCCTGAAAACCGCTGTCCAGGTTCCCCTGGCAACCATGCGGACGGGAGATGCCGCCTGGGACGCCATGTGTGCAATTGCCCGCCATGGAAACCCCGCATCGCGTTCTGATGTGGAAGTCGGAGCCCGCGCCCTGGAAACCGGCATCTGGGGTGCTTACCGCAATGTCGTCATTAACCTGGCCGGCATCAAGGATAGTGCATATCAGGAGAAGACCATGGCCGCTGCCGAAGCCCTGGTTGAACGGGCCGCTCGAAAATGTAATGAAGTGCTGGATATTCTCGACGAAGGAGACTAGCCGCCAGCTCATAAAAGTCTTCATTTCGGGCGTAGAGCGAAGACTGGATTTTGAACCAAAATCCATTGTTGAGATGGCGTCTCAATCACCTCGCCGATCTTTTTGGGGACCAAATTAGGCCCGGTTACCTGGAACCACTATAAAGGGATGCGCATGCCCCGACACAGGCATATCTGCGGGATTGAACTGCAGGACCTTCTCGTCCGTATAGAGGAATTTCATGGATACCCAAGCCCGGGTATCCTCCTGGGAGGCTGTATGCTCGATGCAGCCCTGGGCAAGCTGCCTCCCACCCCCTATCTCAATGTTGTCTCCGAAACCGTGGTCTGCCTGCCGGATGCGGTTCAATTACTGACCCCCTGTACCATCGGCAACGGTTTCCTGCAGATTTTGGACTGGGGGAAGTTCGCCCTGACCGTCTACGACCGCAAATCCCTGCAAGGCGTCCGGGCCGGCCTGGACCACCCTGCACTTTATGCTTTCCCCCTGGTCCACCAGTGGTTCGACCGGTCCACGCGAACAGGATCCAAACCGGAATTGGAAGCGTTGTCAGATGAGATTCTGGCGGCGGCCGGAGAGGTGATCGTGTGCCGGGAGGTGGCCGTACTGAAGGCACTTAAAGAAACCCAAGCGATTCAAACAGGTGTTTGTCCGGACTGCAGGGAATCCTATGCCCGCCGCCTGGGAGACAGGTGCCCCGCCTGTGCCGGCAGGGCCTATTGCACTGTCTGGGAGAAGTAGTTTGCATGCCCCTTTTACCCGCATCCCCAATGCCGACCGCCGGGTGTATCAGCAAGTATTTGCGGACAGCTGCTGGCGAAGCTGCCGGGCTGTCTCCAGATCCGCCGGGGTGTTGACATTGAAAAACGAAACGAGTTGCGGGTCCACGGCCTCAAAATGGCAATAGTCGATGGGTTTGACGCGCACACGCGCATAGAGGCGGTCAACTTTTACTTCGCCCTGGGCAAGGAGTTCTTCAGCAACGGCCGCGCAACGACGAGAATAGAGGGCACACAGCGGCTGGAAATAGGTTTCGGAAGCCGGCACGATGACGTCCGCTTCAGGTTCCAGTTCAGCCAGCAGGCGGGCTACGACTGCTTTTTGGAGCAGGGATGTATCGCAGCTGGTGCCAGGGCATAGTCCCCCGGCATGCTCAACAATCCGGCGTGGATACCGGTAAGCAGACTGCAAACAGACAAGCGGTCCGCCACGATTGTTGCCGGCCACTCGTGGTATAGCTCGACTTGCCGGGTCACAATCAGGCAGTCATCCAGGTGAAGTCGCACCGCATCCAGAATGCGGGTCAGAAATCGGCTCCCCCAGACGCATAGAAACCTTGTTGCGGCCCTGCATGCGCTTGTTTAAGCCGCCGGCAAGAATCAAGGCGTTGCACGTTGGAAACGTTTCCATATCCGGTCCTCATGACCAATCCCGGTTCAGCAGCTGTATGGTCACGTCCTGTTTTGCGGAAAACCCGTCAATCCCTTCGGGGATTAAGAGCAGGGCATCGGCAGCGGCCATACTTTTGAGCCGGCTGACCGGCCGGCCATCCGGTTGAAACACCACCACGGAACCCTCGCGCCGCAGCGTACCAAAAAGCGCCTGCGTCCAGTCACGCTGGCCGGCGACCGGGGCTTGCAGGACAGCCGGCATCTCGGGCAGACCAGGGTTGCGAATACCGGCGAGCCGCTGCAGACCCGGCAGGGCCAGCTGTAGAAACGCCACCAGGTTGGAGGGCGGTCCACCGGGCAGGATAAACACCGGTTTTCCATCCAGCAATCCGAATCCGACCGCTTTACCGGGCCCGAGCCTGACCCGGTGATAGATCTTCTGCCATCCCAGTTCGGCCAGCACCCGGGCCACGAGATCCTTGTCTCCGGTCCAGGCGCCGCCACTGGTTATCAGGGCATCGCCGGTAGCCAGCGCCCGCTGAAATGTCTCCCGTAACGCGGCAGCACTGTCTCCGCAGATTTCCATTCCGGTGCTGAAGCCAAACCTTCGGCACCAACCGTTCAGTGTCAAAAGGTTGCTGGCATACAGTTTTCCGCTCACCATCGGTTGCCCGGGCAGGAGGACTTCATCCCCGGTGGCTACCAGGACCACGGCCGGTTTCCGAAAAACGGTCACCGCCTGGATGCCACCTGCCGCCAGCAGGCCGACCCGCCCGGGTGTCAGACGGCGACCTTCATCCAGTAGCAGTTCCCCGGCAGCCGTATCGCTGCCCCTTTGAAGAATATTGCGCCCTTTTTCAGTCAGTCGTTCAAGGATTATGTGATCGTTTGTGCGAGAGACGAATTCTTCGGCAACAACTGTATCGGCACCTTCCGGCAGCCTGGCTCCGGTTAAAATCCGCAGGGCCGAACCAGGCTGAAGAGGCGGGCCGGAAACCTGGCCGGCCGCCACCGACCCTGTTACCGGCAGCGGTTGCGCCCCCGCACCGTGCGCACGTGCGCCGTCTTCCGCTCGCAGGGCGTAGCCGTCTTTCAGGGAGGTATGTGCAGAGGGTGAATCCACCTGGGCATAGAGCTTTTCAGCGGTAACGTGGGCTTCGCAGTCGGCAAGCGGCAAGGTTACCTGGTCACCCGGGTGGATGTGCGCGAGCGTTGCGCGCAGGGCTTTGGTAAAGCCGATGTAGTGTTTCGGCATGTCAGTAACCTTTGCCGAAGGGGCAATGCGGATACACACAGGTCTCACAATCCCGGCAGAGGCCCCCGTGACCGACGAAGGCCAATTCCGGTTTACCGATTTTCTCTCCGGATAGAATCCGCGGCAGCATCAAGTCCAAAACCGTGACCCGATGGTGCAAGCCGCAGGCGGGAACCCCCAGCAGGGGGATGCCCCGGATGTAGGCCACCAGGAACATGGCCCCGGGCAATACGGCCGCACCGTAGTTGAATTCTTCGGCCCCGGCCAACTGGATGCCTTTGCGGGTTACATCATCCGGATCCACACTCATGCCGCCGCTGAGTAAAACCAGATCGCAATCGTTATCAAGGTGGGTCTCAATGGCCCGCCGGATCAAGTCGGTATCGTCCGGCGCAAATAACACGCCCTGGACCCGTGACCCCAGGTTCGCTATCTTTTCCGTCAGGATGGGTGCAAAGCGGTCTTCGATCAATCCGTGATAGACTTCATTGCCCGTCACGATCAGACCCACCGCCGCTTTGTGCAAAGCCCGCACGGATACCACCCCGCCATTGGCACCCGCGATGGCAGCCGCCCTTTGCACGGGGGCCCGTTTCATGACCAGGGGAATCGCCCGGGTGGCGGCAACCAGCTCGCCCTGTTGCACCAGGCTGTGATTGTGCAGGGTCGCGCACATCACTTCGTCCACCAGGTTGAAGGCCGCCAGGGCGGCCGTATCCACCGTCAGCAATCCGTCCCGCTCGGCATGCAGTCCAATCTTGCCTTCGCGGGGATCGTCCTCCCAGGTGATCCCCTCGCCGGCCAGGGCCCGCGCCACTACGGCCGCCGCTTCGTTCTCGTGGATCTCGTCTTCATCAAGATCTATCAGATAGAGGTGATTCTTGCCCAGCTTCTGCAGGTGGCAGATATCCTCTTCACAGACCGTGTGTCCTTTGCGAAAAGCCGCGCCCTTAAACTCTCCCGGCCGGATCTCGGTTATATCATGGGTCAGGTCTGTCCCCACAGCATCTTCGACATTTATCTTCTTCAGCACGATTCGAACTCCTTTATGATGTGGATGGGCATGGGTGGTTGTCTGGTTCAGGCATCTCCGTCATCACCGGGGGCCTGCTGCATACCCGGCCAGGTAATTTCCCGGGCATTGGTAAAGTAGGCGTTTGCGGTACAGGGCTTGCAAAGTACCCGGCCATCAACGCGGACCTCCCGACCATCCCGCACAAGTTGACCGCAATTGTGGCAGGTACTTTTTTTGCGAGTCGGCCCGGGCAGGTCACATTCGTCCAGCCGGACTGCCACTTTCTGCACCTTGAACAACACACATTCGGGCATCCGCTTGTAGGCCGCCAACTGCTGCTCGGACTTTCCCTCGATTTCGGGGGCATACCGGGCAGCCAAGGTGCGGGCCTCCTCAGTTGATAGAATCCGGTAGGCTGCGCCTGTTTCTAAATTCAGGAAGGTAGCCGCCATAATACCGTAGTCCATGAATTTCAGACTGCGCCGTCCCAGCCGAACGCCGGTCACGTGGGCAACCGCGTCCGCCGTGCAGCGATCCATCTCAACATAAACCAGCAATTTTTTAATCTGGTCATGCCGGGTGGGCTCATCCAAACCAATAAGCCGGCACCCCAACATGGCCATCCGAACCCCCACGACCTGCCCCGGACAAAGATGCCCGTGGGCTTGGGCGGATGCTTGCAGCAGTACTTCAAAGTTCTCCATAATCTTTCTACCCATCGAGGCCACTGCATCAGATCAATGCCCCCGTCGACCGCCTTCCAGCGCCTGAATTTGTTTTTTATCGCCGGGAGGCGCCCTTATGTTAAACTTAACATAAGCAAGGGTAATTCAGCTATACCTTAAATCAAGCGCTAGCACAAGGCGTTTGCTCACGGGGCGGAAAGCCCCCGGCAAATTGTTTTGGCCCGCACTTCCCATACGTGCGCACCCCGCGAATCCGTGCGTAAAGTTGCCATCCGCCAGCGTTGATGCTACGTTGCCCCTATGGTTAAACTGGAACTCAGGTCGAGCCACTGGATTGTAGATCAAGACAACAACATCATCTTCGGCAAGGGCCGGATGGAGATTCTCGAAACCATCGACCGGACCGGCTCAATCAATCAGACGGCCAAGGCCTTGAAGATGTCCTACAAAACCGTGTGGAGTAAAATCAAATCCACCGAAAAACACCTCCAGGTCAGGGTCGTTCACTCGGATAAAAGAACCGGTACCCGCTTAACGCCTGAGGGCCGGGAGCTGGTTAAAAGATTCGCAAAACTGCGCAGCCGGTGCCTGGCCGCCGATGACCGGATTTTCAGGCGTTTTTTTTAGATGGTATCTTAAAAGAATTCCTCGCCCAATAAAGGTAAACCGGTTACTCAATCTCACAGGTAACGCCGATCCCGCACATATTGCTGTCCGCCGCGGATTTTTCCTCGCTGAAGTATCTCAGTTTGTCGTCCGGGAAATCGCTTCAGGGCTCATTCTGACCTGCCGGCACCAGCCGATTCGGGCTTAAAGGGTCCCCGTCCATTTTTACGAGGGCGCGGAAGCTGTGTTCCGTCAAAATGTGCGTAGGGCTGATTTTCACCATACGAATACATAATGTGAACGCGTGTAGAGGGGATCATATGGGAAGAAAATTCGGTATTCTGCTGCCGGACGCAAAAGGGGCCCTTTGCAGGCCCCCGTGATTGAACCGGCCAATGCTGATCAGCCGGTGTTCAGCATGTTGTAAAACAATTACATGAGCGTATAGATACAGGTGATACCGGTTATCAGTACCGCCAGATAGGCCAGCATAACAAACATCGTTTCATAGCCCGCGCCCCGAGATTCAATATCTTTTTCTGCGCCCATTTTGCCACCTCCCTGAAATAGTATAGACCGTCGTGAATGAACGAAAATTGGCTTATTACATAAATCATATGGTGGATACGAAAAACTGCGCCGCTTGTCAAATCGATTTTTACGCGGCCTACATCAATCCAGTCATCCTTATATGCAGGCCGGGCCCTGCAATCAAACCGGGCTCCGCAACGGAGCCCATCACCAGAGAGTACCTGGCGATCGTTTTTGAAAACGCTCTCGAACAGCTTGTGGACCCCTTTAGCAACCTCACTGATCGCGTTGCTCTTGGTCTGATCCTGGGCGGCATCCCCCGAAGGCTTGAACAGATCACAAAAACCGCCTCCCATTTCAGAAAACCGGCCCGACCAGCGCCTTTGCAGGGTGCCTACGTACAAATGGCACCCATATCGTCAAAACTTTTAATTAATTGATTTTATTATTAATTTAGTATATTTTTGATCAAACATCAATTGACAACCAGCCCTGTATCGGGTATCAGAAACCCATTACCTTCAATTGGCGCCTTCAGGACAAGCATGCCCGGATTACATCTATACACCAGCAACCGGCTCGAAACCCTTCAGGAAAAAATGGCCGCGCGTTTCAAACACCATCCGCTGCCCCCCCTGCAAAAGGAGATCATTATCGTTCAGAGTCGGGGGATGGAGCGTTGGCTGAATCTGGAAATCGCCCGACAAAACGGCATCTGCGCCCATGTGGAGTACCTGTTTCCAAAGGTTTTCGTCTATCAGCTTTTCCGGCAAGTTTTGGATATTCCCGAAACGACGCCTTACAATCCCGAGATTAACACCTGGCGCATCTTGAAGCTGCTGCCCGAACTCATGCGGCAACCGGATACGGACAGTATCGCAAACTATGTCCACGACGATCCGTCCGGTAGAAAACACTACCAGTTGTCCCAGAAAATTGCCGAAGCGTTCGATCGCTATACGATCATGCGGCCGGAAATGGTCACCGCCTGGGATCAGGGCAAAAATCCGCTGGCGGCTGATTTCAGAGCCTCACGCTGGCAGGCCGCGCTCTGGCAGCTGTTTGGGGCTGAGGCTGGAATCGACTTGCTGCCGCCCCACCATGCCGCTTTGAAAAAAGTGTTCCTGGAAACCCCGGATCCCCCACTTAATCTACCCGCGCGGATCAGTGTGTTCGGTATCTCCACCCTGCCGCCCTATTACATCGATGTCTTCCAGAAAATCGCCGGCCGGATCGATGTCGATATTTACTACCTGGATCCCTGTCGGGAGTATTGGGAATATGCCTACAGCGCCAAACAAATCGCCCGCTTTACCGCTTCGGGGGTTCCCGAAAAGGACGCCTACTATGACTGCGGCAACAGCCTGCTGGCCTCCATGGGCAGCGCCGGACGGGAGTTCTTCAGCCTGGTTCTCAATAGCATTGGAGACACTGGAGAGGATTTGTTCGCCGATCCCGGCGACGAAACCCTGCTCACCGCGATCCAATCCGATATCCTGAACCTGCGCCAGCGACGAAAAGGTCAGGGCCCCCCGATAGCGGATACAGATGGCAGCTTGCGCATACACGCCTGTCACAGTCGGATAAGAGAGGTGGAGGTTCTCCATGACCGGCTGCTCGATCTCCTCGAAATGAACCGAGACCTGCAGGTCACTGACATAATCGTTATGATGCCGGATGTTTCCGCCTATGCTCCCCTGATACAGGCCGTTTTCGACCAACCCAAGCAAGAGGGCCTGCGCATCCCCTATTCTATCGCGGATTCCCACATCCGCAGCGGTAATGCAATTGCCGATACCTTCTTGAGAATTCTGGTTGTCGGACAGAAGAGATTTCGGGCGCCCGCCATACTCGATATCCTGGAAACACCGGCGGTTCGCAATAAGTTCGGGATAGATGAGCAGGGACTGGTGCGTATCAAAAAATGGGTGTCGGAAACAGGTATTCGCTGGGGAAGGGATAAGTCTCACCGTGAGAAACTGGACCTGCCCGGTTTCCATAACAACACCTGGCAGTTCGGCCTGGAGCGTATGCTCCTGGGCTACGCCCTGCCGCCGGAAGATGATCAGCCATTGTTCGCCGGTATTTTCTCCTACGGAGAGATCGAAGGGGATGATGCCCGCCTCCTGGGCGCTTTCACCCATTTCACCCAAACCCTTTTCAAGTGGGTTGGCCATCTGCAACAACGCCGGCCGCTGGCCCAATGGGCCACCCAGCTCGAAGAGATGCTGACGACCTTTTTCGTCTCTGACGAGACAAGCGAGGGCGATCTCAATCAAATCCGCGGCACCCTGACCGGCGAAGGCCTGGCCGGTTATGCCTCCTTGACCGACTTTCAAGATCCAGTCTCCCTGGAGGTAATACAGGCTTATCTAGAAAAACGCATCGGGCATGAGGCGCTCTCCTTTGGTTTTATGAGTTCCGGAGTTACGTTTTGCACCCTTTTGCCCATGCGCAGCATCCCCTTTCAAGTGGTCTGTATGCTTGGCTTGAATGACGGGGAATATCCACGCACCGGCCAGGTTCCCGGTTTCGATCTCATGACTCGCCGGCGACAGCTTTGCGACTGGTCGAAACGGCATGAAGATCGCTACCTGTTTTTGGAAAGTCTTCTGTCAGCCCGGCAGAACTTAATTATCAGCTATATCGGCTGTGATCCAAAGGACAATTCTGTCCGGCCCCCATCGCCCCTGGTGAGTGAATTACTGGATTACATCGCTAACGGTTTCAAAAGCGCCGGTGAAAGTGACCTGTTAGATCAAGTGGTGACCCGGCACCCTCTGCATCCGTTTAGTCCCCATTATTTCGAGGGCAACGATCAACTGGTAAGCTACTCCCAGCCCGATTGCCGGGCAGCCCTTGCCAGCCTTGAGTCCCGCCGGCCAGTTCCCGGATTCCCAGAGCGTCCGCTACCGTCTCCACCGGCCGAAAGGTGGTCGCTGGTTACGCTGCAACAGTTCTGCCGATTTTTCAGAAATCCGGCCGAGTTTCTGGGCAAGAACAGGCTCCGCGTTAACTTCGACCCCCGTGAGGTAGACCTATTGGAAGAACGGGAACCCTTCGAGATAGACCCATTGCAGGCCTATCCCATACGAAACGCCATTATTGAAAAGGGTCTCTCAAAAGGACAGACCGAATTGTTATTGCAAACCCTTCAGGCCTCCGGAAGACTGCCGCATGGCCGCCCCGGAGAACTGACCCTGGCCCGGCTCTATCAGGAAGCCTCCGAATTTATAGAGCAGATCCACGCTTTCAGCCAGGCCCAACCGGCAAAGCCCTTTGAAATCAATGCCGTTTATGGCCTGGAGAACCCGATTTGCATAGAGGGCTATCTGGGTAATCTTTACCCGGAAGGCCAATTGTTTTACCGCTGTGCAGAATTAAAGGGCCATGATCTGCTGGCGGCCTGGATTCACCACCTGATTCTAAACACGACGGATGAGCCAGCTTTTCCCAAAACCACAACGATCATCAGCAAACAGGCCCCCGTCACCTTGCAGGTACTGTCCCCTGGCCGGGCGCGTGCAGAGTTGCACAAACTGGTCGCTCTTTTCAATTTGGGCCTGCGCAGCCCACTTTGTTTTTTTGCAGAGACTTCGTATGCCTTTGCTGCCGCGGTAGTAACCTCCGACAAGGCGGTGCCTGAAGCGCTGGCGGCCGCCCGCCTAAAATGGAACCCCGGTACCCATCATACCGGCGAGGTTGACAATATTTATATACAAAGAAGCTTTGGCCTGGATATGCCTTCCGGGCGGGGATTTCAGGATACGGCACTGGCCATTTTCAAGCCTGTTTTTACCGCAATGCAGGTGTGAACCGCGATTCAGACAGAAAACTGGTATGGCATTTAAACCTCTAAACCTAATTCGCATGCCACTGGAAGGCACCAGCCTGATCGAGGCCAGTGCCGGTACCGGCAAGACGTATACGATTGCCAACCTCTATTTACGACTACTCCTGGAAAAAGCTCTGGATGTCCAGCAAATCCTGGTGGTGACCTTTACCGAAGCCGCAACCAAAGAACTGCGTGACCGCATCCGTCGTAATTTGAATGCCGCCCTGCAGGAGCTCGACCGGCCCGGAGGCAGCGGCGATGAAACCATTGCCCGGATTGTAACATCAGCGGCCGGGCTTAAATACGGGCATACCGCGATCAATAAACTGCAGCGGGCCCTTGTCTGTTTTGATGAAGCCGCCATATTTACGATCCACGGTTTCTGCAAACGGATCCTGGACGAAAACGCATTTGAATCCGCCATCATGTTCGACATGGAACTGGTCACGGACCAACGTCGTCTGGTACAGGAAATCACTGACGATTTTTGGCGCCGCCATTTTGCGGAGGCATCCTATTTTATCAATGCGCTGGCATCCGGGCGTGGATTGCGTTACAGCCGCTTCACAGCCCTGGCCCGGCAGCTCGCCAACAACCCAACCCTTGCCATCATCCCGGCAATGACGCCCTTATCTGCAAAAGACATGACCCGGCGGTACACGGAACTGAAGCAAGCTTGGCGTGAGTCCAAAGGGGCAGTGACCGCAATTTTGCAATCAGAAAATTCGGGATTTAGCAAGTCGGGGCACCCTTTTTACAGGGGCCAGCTGGTAGACTGGCTCATCAAGCTTGACAGCGCCTGTTCGGACACGCCCGCCCCGGATGATTTAACCAGCATTGCAATGTTTACGACCGAGCATCTGACCGGACGTCTCAAAAAGAATTTTGCGTTACCGGCGCACCTGTTCTTTGATCTCTGCCAGGCCTATTGCAATGCTGAAAAAGAATTTGTCATCGGGATCCAGCATCGCTATGCCGCCTATCTCAAATCGGAGCTCTCTAGACGCAAACAGGGTGCCAACATTCAATTTTTCGACGATCTTTTGGTGAATGTCCACAGCGCGCTGAAAAACGAAAGGGACAGTCTACTGGCACGGGCCATCAGAGCAAAGTTTGAGGCCGCTCTGATTGACGAATTCCAGGACACCGACCCCATCCAGTACGACATTTTCAGGATCCTCTTTGCCCGGGAGAATAAAAGCCTCTTTCTGATCGGCGATCCCAAGCAGTCAATTTACGGTTTTCGCGGGGCGGATGTTTTCGCCTATATACGGGCGGCCGGCGACCTTCCCGAGCAGCAGAAGTACACGTTGAACGAAAATTGGCGCTCCGAGTCACAGTTTGTAGATGCGGCGAATTGCTTTTTCAGCCCGGTTGAAAATCCTTTTGTTCTGGGTGACACCATTGTCTATACGCCCGTCCAGGCCGCCGGGCAGAGTCTCGGCAACCGATTTCCACTGACGATTGCCCATGATCCCCCCGGCAATCTGGTTTTGTGGTTTATCAACCGTAACAACAGTCAGGCCACTGGTACCACCCCAAACAAAAACCAGGCCCGGCTAACAGCTGCCAGAGCGGTCGTGTATGAAATCTCCCGCCTGCTGGCCAAAGCAGGGCGTGGAGAGGCATCCCTGGGCGACAGGCCCATCCGGCCGTCGGATTGCGCCGTCCTGGTCACCCGCAATGCAGACGCACAACTGATAAAAGATCATCTGGCAAAAGCCAATATCCCGGCGGTCACCACCCGAGCTGAAAACATTTTTAAAACCAGCCAGGCCCGGGAGATCGAACAGATCCTCGCTGCCGTTGCGGCACCCGGCGATCTAACCAAGCTGCGAACCGCCCTGGCGACCGAACTGCTTGGGTGCCCGGCCGACATCATCCTGGCTTCCGTGGAAGATGAGCCCCATGAGACCGAAATGGAAAGCCATATGGATCGTTTCGCCGCATACAACACGTTATGGCAAACTCATGGCTTCATCGGCATGTTCCGCAAATTGCTACAGTCCTACGATGTGGCCTGTAGATTGTTGCGCCATCCCCAAGGTGAAAGAAATCTGACCAACATACTGCATTTGACGGAGCTGATCCATAGTGCTGCCTTTGAGAACAACCTGGGGCCCAACGGGGTGCTCAACTGGATTAAGGCCCAGAGAAGCACAGAAGAAGAAAATGAAGAAATGGAACTACGGCTCGAACGCGATGATGCCGCTGTCCAGATCCTGACCGTATTCCGCAGCAAGGGGCTACAATACCCGATTGTTTTTTGCCCATTCATGTGGCAGGCAGAGCCGGCCTCCCGTAGCGCGAACATTGTATTTCATATGGATGACAACCTGTATCTCGATATCGGCACAGAACAGCGCCTACGAACCCACCAAGACCGTGCGGTGCGGGAAAACTTGGCCGAACTTGTTCGCCTGCTATATGTCGCTCTCACCCGGGCCCAGAACCGCTGCTATCTCACTTTCGGCCGTATCGGCAAAGCTACCGCACTGGATTATATCCTCACCGGTGGTGAAAAACCGTCCGATGACATCTATACGCATTTGAAATCGATCCTCAATAATTTGGATGAGGAAACCTTGCATGCAAACGTACGCCGTGCCAGTCAGCGTTGCTCCGACCACATCCGTGTGACCGAACCGGTGCTTGCCACCCCGCACCCTTACAGGCCGCCAGCCGCAGACCGTCGCCCAGCATTGACCTGCCGCGTTTTCGAACGGGGCGGATCTTGGGTCAACGACTGGATGATCGCGAGCTTCTCCAGATTGGTTTCCGAAAAATTTGGCCGTCGGACACCCAATCCAGCGCATCGCTTGAAGGCGGATGAATTTGCCACCGGGCCGACGCATCTACAACCGGCTCCGGCTGACACCTTTTTTACCTTTCCGGGTGGCACCCTGACCGGTTCCTGCATTCATACGATTTTCGAGACGATCGATTTTTCAAGGCCGGGAAGCGACCACAACCGCTTGATTATCGACCGCCTGCTCAAGAAATTCGGCCTGGCGGACGCCGGCCGGTCCCACGGCGATATGGTCCATCGAATGATTACCCGCGTCCTGCAAGCCCCGCTATTAAAGAACTCCCCGGATCTAACCTTGGAGCAAATACCGACGGAGCGCAGAATTCCCGAAATGGAGTTCTTTTATCCGCTCAAACGCTTCACTCCGTCCAGCCTTAAGGATGTTCTATCTGACTATACGGACGCTCCAACCCCCGGCCTACCTGACTTCGCAGAGAAAATTGGGCAACTCGATTTCAAGCCGGTCAGTGGGTTCATGCGTGGATTCATCGACCTGGTTTTCAAGTTTGAAGACAGATATTACCTGCTTGATTGGAAAACGAACCATCTCGGCAATACCTTTGCGGATTATGACGTCGCCCACCTGGCCAGAAACATGGTCGCCGCATATTATAATTTACAATATTATATCTATACGGTGGCCTTGCATAAATATCTCGCTAGCCGGGTGGCGGATTATACTTACGACACCCACTTCGGTGGTGTGTTCTATCTTTACATCCGGGGCATTCACCCGGAGCATCCGGGACGCGGCATATTTTTCGACCGCCCAGCGGCTGATCTGGTTAAAGCCCTGAGTAATTTATTTGGCCTGTAAGTTATGGAAGATTACCCCATTCGCCATCTTCACACCCTAAACCTGCTGCAGGATATCGACCTGCATTTTGCCGATCTGATGATGGCCTTGGCCGGCGGAGCGGCCTGTCCTGAACTGGCGCTGGCAGCCAGCCTGGTGAGCAATACCACCGCGGGTGAAAAACATATCTGTCTAGACCTTGAAGCCGGCGCCTCTCGGCCCCTGGCAACCCTTTTTGGAGAACTTCCCGAAAATACGGCGTCCCTGCTCCAGGGTTTCCGGACTCCGACGGCCGGAACCTGGTCCGCCAATCTGAAAGCCTGCCCGGTTGTGGGTGCCCCCGGCGAGTATCGTCCCCTGGTGCTGGACGGACAAAACCGCCTGTATCTTTACCGCTACTGGGCCTACGAGCAACAACTGGCAACCGAAATCAAGACCCGGATCAGAGCCGACCGTCCCCCCGTTGATACCGGTATCCTGCGGGCCGGCCTCGCACGATATTTCCCCCCATCCAGGGAGCATCCGGACTGGCAAAAAATTGCAGCCTTTGCAGCCGTAACCGGTCACTTGACCGTCATCTCCGGAGGACCGGGCACCGGCAAAACCCACACGGTCACCAACATTCTGGCCCTACTGCTCGACCTGGATGCAGACCTGCAGGTCGCGGTCTGTGCCCCAACCGGCAAAGCCGCAGCCCGCATCCAGGAATCGATCAAAAAGGCCAAGCGAGCACTGGACTGTTCGTCACAGCTGTTGCTGAAAATACCGGAAGAGGCCACGACCATTCATCGCCTGCTGGGTGTTCGCCGGGACTCGCCCTACTTCTATCACGATCGGCATAACCGGCTGCCCATAGATGTTCTGATAGTAGACGAAGCCTCGATGGTATCCCTGGCCCTGATGACAAAGCTGCTCCAGGCCACAGCAGCAGAATGCCGGGTCATCCTGCTGGGGGACCGGAACCAGCTCGCCTCGGTAGAAGCCGGGGCTGTCCTAGGGGATCTATGTGACGCCGCCGCTACAGAGTGTTTTTCAGAGGTATTCGGCCAGCAATACGCCGCAGTGGCGGTCGATGACTTGATTCCGGGCTGCACCGCCGGCCAGGCCGGCCTGTCCGACTGTGCCGTAGAACTAAATTTCAGCTATCGCTTTGAGGCCTCTTCGGCCATCGGGGCCGTCAGCCGCGCAGTGAACCGCGGTGATGCCGGGAACGCCCTGACAATTATAGATCGAGACACCAGTGGGACCCTTTCTCGCAGGTCACTGCCGGAACCAGGGGAACTGGAAGATTGCCTGGCGACCCTTGTCGATACCGGTTATAGCGGCCCCAGCGCGGCTCCCGATCTGCAATCCGCCTTCCGGGTTCTGGACACCTTCCGAATTCTCTGCTCGCACCGGCGGGGCCCGTATGGTGTTGCGGGCATTAATCGCCTGATGGAAGGTATCCTGCACAAAAAAGGGTTGATCGATCCTTCCGGACCTTACTACCGCGGCCGCCCGATTATGGTCCAGCGCAATGATTACATCCTTGGTTTGTACAACGGTGATGTCGGTATTGTCTGGCCGGACGCCAAAGGCGAAAATCGGGTCTGGTTTCCAGATCGGGCAGGCGGTTTACGCGCTTTATCGACGAACCGGCTCCCGGCTCACGAAACCGTCTATGCCATGACGATTCATAAATCCCAGGGATCGGAATTCGACCGGATTCTGATGATTCTGCCAAATGTGGCCTCCCCGATTTTTACACGCGAACTGGTCTATACCGGCCTCACGCGCGCGCGGCAGTCAATCGACATCTGGGCCGCAGCGGATATTTTCGAATCAGCAGTACAGGCCCGGGTTGAACGGCGCTCCGGTCTACGGGATGCCCTGTTGGGCCCTGACATCGAGATAGGACGGAAGCAACTGGGCGACCAGTGAAGGGGATGAGCATAAAACCAAGTCAAAGGACATGGTATTGAAAACCCTAAAAACACTTCTGGCGGCCGGCTTCCGTAAAAAACACCGGTTCGTCCTTGCCCGGGGCTGCCCGGTATCAGTGGGTGATCATGTCCACGACCTATCTATCATGGGCAAATTCAAGCACGTTAATTTCGACCATAGTCCGGTGTTTTCCGTGAACCTGTCCGACTGGGCCATGCGAATTAAGCGGTTCGTCAACCGCTGGTTTCATCCTTTTTTACACGCCATTCACCCTCCCTGGAACGTGCTAATCGTGGAGAATTCAAGTCGGTGGACGGGGCCACTTTCCACCTAAGCAGATACTTGCAATGCCACCCGGGTACCCCGGAAACCGAGTATGGAGGTCGGCGTTTTGATTTGGGTGGCCGCTTGGGATCGCGGCGTAGTCAGTCTGGTCCTGATACGACCCAATAAGATCCAAACGCCTGTTTCGTTTATTCATTCAAAAATAAGTCTTAGGCTGACGCCCGCCCAGGCTATGTACGCCGGCTTAGTTGATAGTGATTGGATTGGCCGACAAACTGCCAGGAATTGAGTTGAACAAATGCCGCAAAAATGTAAATCTTGGGTTCCCGAGACGGGTTCGTCGGGCATAGGAAATGATGATGAATACACCCACCTCCAAGGTCGGAAGACTGGTCATTATAGTCCTGCTGGTGTGCTTACCGGGTTGCACAACCGTGGCACCTCTGGTGGTATCCGGGGTAGGCTCCGGTGCGACCTACTCTTTCTTCAGCACAGCTTATAAGACAGAGACATACCCGCTCAAGAACGTCTACCGCGCCTGTCTCCAGGCCTTGCGGACCATGGCTATAAAAGTGCATACCGTCGAACGAAAAAGTGAGGCGTTTATGGTTAAGGGCCTGGCCGGGAAACGCAAGGTCGTCCTCGAATTGGAAACTGTAACCCCGGTCACAACCAACGTGACCATTGGCGTTTACAAAAACGTTATCTTCAAGGACAAGGCCACCGCCGAAGAGATCATCCATCAAATGGCCCTGGCCCTGAAACGGATTGCATCACGTGATTTAAAACGCAAAGCCACGTTGGTCGTCTCCGGGGCTCCCCCGCAGGCGACTGTACGGATTTTAAATATTAAGCCGCGGTTTTACCAGGGGATGGTGTTAAACCCGGGCGCTTATGACTTACAGATACGTGCTAAACATTATAAACACCGCCGAATCTTGACGATTTTACGGGCCGGGCAGGACAAAATCGTGACGATTTCGCTGCAGAAGGCTAAAAAAAATAGAAAATAATACACAGGTCGGACATGCTTGCCGTCATAGGGACCCCGGCGCGCAGTTTTTCCTGTCTGGCCATCCAATATGGGACTTGAATTTCATTCTGTTAGGGGGTATGAAAGAATCCTCTGGGATGATTGTCACCAACCTGACCGCTATACAGCAATTTAAAATTCGTAGACGCATTGGCCCGCTGGTGTAGCTGTAATTTCGTTTGGCGCGGTGAAGGTGTCTAGCCTTTTGGATGCGGCATACATGGATAGAAAAAAAATACTTGTCATCGACGACCAGCGCAGCCAGCTGCGTTTGATTAAACGCTTGTTGACCAGAATGGGCCACACAGCGGTAACGGTAGACAGCGCCGAAGAAGCCGGTCTTATCCTCCGGTGGGAGCAGGACTTTGCCATGATCATTACCGATCTAAAAATGCCCTGGTTGGACGGATTGCAGTTCTGCAAAGAAGCCAAACGGGTCCACCCCAATCTCAAGATATACGCTATATCCGGTTTCTTGGGCGGCTATGACCCGAACGAAATAGAAGCGGCCGGATTCGATGGCGTATACCAAAAGCCCATCAAGGAAGCCGTGCTGCTCGATATTCTGGCGGCCTATCAGGCCACAGTGAAGGAATAACCTCCTTTGGGCCCCTTAACTCCCGACCCGCCAGGCCCCCACCCGACCGGTAGATCATAGACGATTCCCCCTGCAAAAAAGCACATCACGGCCGTTGCCTAATTGGTCAAGTTTACAGTCAGGATCCCACGATCTCAGTCCGTCAAACGATCGTTGGGTTTTAAATTTTTGCCGGGCCCCTCTCACCAGCTAAGGTTAGTTGATGCGTTCTTTCCTGGTGCTTACCAGGCAGCCGGTCTCTATCAACCGCCCTGGAACCTGACTCGACGACATTGATGACAGTTGCGCAGTGAGATGATTTAACTTGTGAAACGATGACGGCTGTCCTAAACTGTATCTATCCAGCGTGTGATCTAGACAATTGGTTTATTCTGCGCAGCAGGCTATCTTTTAATAAACGCTCTTCAACTTCCCGCCGGGCGTCTAAAATTCGATTCCCGAACCGCAAAGCAAGGCCGGCCCTTGCCTTCTCCAGGCCCCGATCTACTCGAACGATATCCTGAAATCGTGTTTGCCTATTTTCTGTTTAACGCCAGGTTAAGCGACGCATGCCGATCCCCGCTTCGCACTCTGAAACGCTGGTCAAACAATCCTTTCCAAAATCGACAACTGGCCTTATCGGAACAGGATTAACCATTTTTTATGTATTAGCAGCTGCAAAGGAGGTGCAATATGAAAGCAGGTATCTATTTTACGGGAACCGGTCCAATTTTAATTCTTACCTCTTTCGGTGCTCTGGATGCGCCTGAGATGATCAAGAAGCTCGCATTAAAAGGCATTAAAAAATTCATTGCTTTTGAAGTTGATGAGGCCATCGTCAAAGAGAAATATGGTCAGCAATTCAAGATTATAATGGGCGATCTTCAGCAAGAAGATGATCTCAGGGTTCTAGACTACGATGGGCACCACGTCTTTTATAACTTTTCCATCGGTGAGTTAAGCGATCCTATCTACCACGAGGGCTGAAGACTGCTGGAAAGCCTGTAGAGGTCGGCAGGCTTTCCAGTGCCCCGCCGGACCAAGCCTCAAATCCAACCGATTTATTGACCTGCAATTGCCTTTTTAATGATGCATCGCCACAGAATATGGCATCCGCCATGCCTTGCCCTCTGAAAAGTGGCCGAGACCTTGATAAGACCATCCTCAACACGATGTAACGACCATAGCTTCCCCCCAGTCAAGAATCTACACTTTATGCAGCACCCTCAAAAGGCTTAAATCACATTCATCAACATTTGATGATTGTAACCTCTCCGAAATTCTGAGACGTTTTTATCTGTTTGCAATTATTATAAAAATTAATTTTATTAATTTTGGTATGCTTCTTGCGAGAAGTTAGGGCAAGGGAGAGCCAAGCCTGCTGAACCCAATCTCGGCTGATCAGCAGGCACGGGCCAATTTTTTGTACTAAAAAGACTGAGGGACGTTATGATTGCTAACAAGAACACAGAAAAAAACAGGAAAACAGTCCATGAAAAGCAGCCGACCCGTTTCCAATTGGTGGAAAAAGAAGTCCTCGCGCTGCATTCATCCCTTGATCTGAAAACCGTCTTGACCACCATACTAGAGAGCGCAGCCAATATTGCGCTCTCCGAGGCCAGCACCCTTTTTCTTATCGATAAAACGACCGGTGACCTTAAGTTTGCGGTACCAACCGGTCCGGCAGCTAAAAAACTGGCTGATATTCGTATTAAGAAAGGCGTTGGCATCGCTGGTTGGGTCGCCCGGAATGAAAAACCGATCATTGTGCCTGATGTGGCCGAAGATCCCCGGTTTCATCCTGAAATCGACAAAATGTCCGGATTCAAGACGCGCTCAATCCTGGCCGTCCCTTTGATCTCTAAAGGGAAGGTAATCGGTGTGCTGGAAGCTCTAAACAAGCAAGAGGGATTGGTCTATTCCAAGGAAGATGTCACACTGTGCTCTGCCTTTGCCGATCATGCTGCCCTGGCCATTGAAAATGCCAAGCTGCATGAATCCCTGGAAACTCAATCAGCGGAACATTGTCGGCTGCAGGTTCAACTGGTCGAGGCTGAAAAAAAGCAGGCCCTGGAAAGATTGTCGGCCGGAATCGCCCATGATCTGAAAAACATCATCAGCGCCATTTCCGGCTTCGCTGAAATCGCGATGCTGGATGTTCATGATAAACCGGTGCGGGAAGATATCAGCGAGATCCTGAAGGCCAGCAACAGTGCCATGGAACTGGTTGACCAGATTCTGACCTTCACCAGCCAGAGCCAGCAGGAAAAGATCCCGATCAAAAGCCAAAAGGTCCTCAAGCAGGCCATCAAACTTTTTCGGATTTTCTTGCCGGAAACCATTTCGATTCGCGGCAATTTTTCTTTTCAGGATGGTTTGATTCTCGCAGACCCTAAACTCATGCATCAGGCCCTTACCAATCTGCTCAAAAACGCCCGTGATGCCATTGGTGATGATCCAGGGGTCTTGAACATCGAGTCCAACCTGGTCGAATTGAGTAAAAACCAGGTTCTGGTCCATCCCGGATTGAAGCCCGGCTGGTATATCAAGTTCACCATTGCCGATGATGGTTGCGGCATGGACGCGGAAACCTTGAAAAAGATCTTCGATCCCTATTTTTCCACCAAATCCGGCGGCGTCGGCACCGGGATGGGTCTGCCCACCGCCCGCAGCATTGTCAAGGACCATGGGGGTGCGATCAATATTAGCAGCACCCCTGGAGAAGGCACCCGGGTGGAAATCCTGCTGCCGAAGATCCTGGCCGAGGTGGAATCGGAACCATTGACGTTTGAGCAACTGCCCAAAGGCAGTGAGCGTATCCTGTTAATTGATGACGAGCGGACCGTTGCGTTTACCCTGAGCAAAATGCTTCGGTCGCTTGGTTACGAGTGTACCTCGGTGGGCAGCTCCGAGGAAGCCCTCGACATCTATCACCAGGATTATGACAAAATCGATCTCATAATCACCGACTGGGCCATGCCTGGAATTACAGGTGACCGCCTGGCTGAATTGGTGACCGAAATACGCAGTGATGCCAAAGTTATCATTTACTCCGCGTTCAGCGGTGAACTCGACCAGGTCAAGTTCCGCTCCAACGGAATCCGCGATTCCCTGGAAAAGCCGATTTCTATGGAAAACCTGGCCAATACAGTCCGGATTGTACTGGACGAGTCCTGATATACAGTAGACCCGCATCGGGCGTGAGCCCCTATCGGTCGGTGAAATGGGATGAGCCGAACGGCAGGGGACAAAAGTGAAGGCCGCTGACCGACAACAGCGGCCTTTGCCTTTTTGGGGACCGCCGGCATCAGCGAGGCGCCGATATCCTGCGCTATTTATCGGGAGACGATACCAACCGCCGCGTTCTAACCCTTGAGGGTAATTATAATGATTGGGATTTCTGGTTGCGTTCAAGGCGCATTCAAACTATAACAAGCCGAATATTTTGAATATTTTGAGAATTGAAATTCCAAGGGTACGCAATCACCTCGCAAAAAGGTAACTATCAGAGGCGGCTTTAAGCAAGGAAACCCGATTGGCGTGAGAACAAGACAGAACCGAATATGACTGACCAGATCCATCCTGTGACGGGCGGATCGATAATGGGGTGGTATTGGCAACCGGCGAATATCGTGTGGGACATCCCCAGCCCCCAGCCCACCCGGGATTGCCAGGGCTTGACACGACCCGATCCGGTCTTAGGGTATTTTTGGTGAGAGGTAAAAGAAACATCTCATTATCTCTCTTACCTCCATAATATCATCCGGGGTGGCTTCTGTGTACGGGAGCCACCCTTTGTTTTTACCTCAGGTCTTTCAGCCAGAGATGCCAGCCTTTTGATGGTTAGCTCCCCACGAGGCGGCCAAGCGTCAGGGCGGCGGCAAAAAGGCCTGCCCCGATACAAATCAGGACCAGTCCCAGGCGGCGCTGGTTCATTGTCTTTTTGGGAGCCGCATCCCTGGTGCCCTGTTTTTGGGACGGATGTTGAAAATAGTAGCGTTCAACCTCTTCGATGGGCAGGTAATCCATATCCCAGTGGGTCGTGTGGCGGGCCTTTTCTCGCTCGGTATAAAGTCTTCGCTTAGTGGATTGCCTTTCCATCGTCACCTCGGATACTCGTCACGCTTTGGCATGCTCAATCACCTTTAGCCTTTAAAAGAAACTAATCCCTTTTTCCTGCAACGCAACGTCTCCGGCAGCCTTCATTTCGATTGGCACTGCAAGCATTGTCCCCCGCTTTCGATTCTGTTATCCTGATGGACGTTACGGTATCCATTTTGCCAACCCCATTGTCTGGTGACGACCATGCGTTTCAATTACTGCCCGATGTGTGGACACCCTTACCCGGACAAGCCCGTCGAAACCGGGGTTCACCAAAACTGCCAGACCTGCGGCCGCTGGCAATATCACAACCCCCGGGTCGGGGTCGCCGTGGTTCTTTTGCAGGACGATCACCTTTTACTGGTAAAACGCCGGGGCTCTTATGCCGGCCAGTGGTGTATCCCGTGCGGCAACGTCGACTGGAATGAGGATTTACGTGCAGCCGCCCGCCGGGAAATGCATGAGGAAACCGGACTGCACCTCACCATCGGGCCGGTTCTGGCGGTTCATTCGAACTTCCATGATCGGCGCCACCAGAGTGTCGGTGTCTGGTTTTGGGGTGACCACCCGGCCGGTGATCTGCGTCCCGGCTCGGATGCTGCGGCGGCCGGTTTTTTTGCCCTGGACGAGCTACCGGGACGAATGGCATTCCCGACGGACCGGCTGGTTTGTGAGAAACTGAAAAATGGGCTGGATAGCGGTCTGCTGATCGATTGGCTGGCGGCAGCCCGCAAATTGGAAAACTGAATCGGCATGGATTACGACCTTTCGATCATCATCCCCACCCTGAATGAAGAGGACCACCTCCCCCGCCTGCTGGCGGATCTGCAAGCCCAGGAACGGGTTCGCCTGGAAATCATCGTCGTTGATGGCGGTTCCACGGACAACACCCTGACAGCCTGCCGTGCATTCAAACCCATTATCATAACCGCCCCCCGGGGCCGGGCCCGGCAGCTGAACGCCGGCTTCAAAATGTCAACCGGCCATAATCTTTTGTTCTTGCATGCCGATTCGCGCTTGAAAGACCCCCAGTTGTTGGCCGCAGCACTTGCGGCTTGGCAGAGGGCCCTCTCTGTTGGTTGCGATGATAGGACCGCTGGTCATTTTCCCCTTGCCTTTATACGCCGCGAATCGGCCCATGATTTGACTTTCCGCTACATGGAAGGCAAAACCCATTTTAACCGCATCAACACCACCAATGGCGATCAGGGGTTCTTATTGAAGCGCTCTTTCTTCGAGGCGCTGGGCGGTTTCGATGAGAGCCAGCACTTTCTGGAAGACCAGAAACTGGCCGAGAAAATCCGTCGCCGCGGCACCTGGATAACGCTGCCCGGCCGGCTGCATACCTCCGGGCGCCGCTTTGAAGCAGCCGGCTGCCACCGGCTGTATATCCTGATGAGCATGCTTATGGCGCTTTACAGTATCGGCCGGATGGAATTCTTCCACCGATCCCGGGGCATCTACGCCAACCAGTCCGCAACCGGGCATTTGCTGCTGAAGCCCTTCTTTGGCGCTGCTGTCCGGATGTTCGTGTATGACCTGGGTCTTACCGGAACGCTGAAGACCTGGTATCAGCTTGGTCGCTACATCCGGCAAAATTCCTGGCAGTTGTTTTATTTCTTTGATGTGCTGCTGTATACGTCACGTAAAAGCGGGACTTACCCTTGCCTGTCCTTCCACGACACCTATTTCGGACCTGCTATCGACAATCCCGTCTGCGATACCATCAACACCTTCATCGCTTTCTTCTGGTTCATGCTGATATTGGCGCCTTATTTCTTTGTGGTGGACACTCTTTGGCCCCGCGGACCAGCGGTAGCCGGGAAAAAGCAGCACGCCTGAACCGGGTAGCTGGAAAGCAACCGCCGCGCGCCGAAGCCGTGTATCATATGCAGAGATTTATCCGCATCGGACGGATAGGCCAATGTCATGATTGGGTGCGTCTCTAATGCTCGTCAAGGGCCCTTATGATCAGCAGGGGCCGATCGATGCGCTGCAGCACACCGGCTGCCACACTGCCGTAGAACACACGCGACAGCCCACCCCGGCCATGGCTGGCAATCGCGATCAAATCGACATTCTCGGTGTTGGCGGTGCGGATAATCTCTTCCACAACCGGTCCGTGGGCCAGGCGAATAATGCCCTCGATCCCTTTCTCGCGGAATTCCCCTTGCAGACCGGCCAAATAGCTTTCGATTTCTTTCTCCTGGGCGGCCAGCCCTTCTTTGTGAATGGACGTATATTGACCGCCGGAGGCCACAACCGTACGCAGCGGTTCAACCACCACCAGGAAAATCACCCGGGAAGAATACAGGGTGGCCAGGTTTTCTACATGCGGCAGAATTGCCTCAGCTCGCTTGGACTGATCCAACGGTACCAGGATTGAGTAATACATACCGTCCTCCTTTTTTCCCTTGCAGGGCATGGTGCGGTTAAAAAGCACGCCAAAGGCTCAGCCGTGCAGATAAGCATGCGCTCAGCCACCAAATCGGGTCAGACCGCCGGTGAACAGGTTGGGCATATACTGTAAGTGGCATCCGGTGATAAGGGGCAAGGTGCTGTCGATCGAGAGCAAGGGCAGGACGGGTTGCGCTCAGGACCAGTACTGGTAAGCAAAAGATAGCCTATTCACGGCGAAAAAACCAGTATCTTTTCCCTGGTGGTGCGCCCGTCTTCGTTGCCTGCCGGCATACCTCGCAGTCTGGCCTTCAAGGCCGCCAATTAGATTGTCACCTACCGATCCCGATCCAGCCAATAAGCCTGCCGGTCCCGGGAACACGCCCAACAAGGCAACAAGCAGGCAAGCTTGCATCTAGTGATCTTTGCAACATGGCAATAGAACCGGTCAATCCGCCGATCGTGCCGGATAACGGAAAACCCATGCCGAGGGATTTGATTATTTTGGAGAAAAAGCGTACGTTGGCGCACCTGGACATATCCGTAACGCGTTTTCATGCAATCAAGGAGTCACGAACCATGCCAACCTTTCCCGATAATGTACTCGACCTGCTCAACGCCAATATGGGGGGATTTAACGAAGCCATGGGCCTACGCTTTGTCAAAGCAACGCCGGAAGAATATATTGCGGAAGTCAACATTACGGACCGGCATCTCCAGCCCTATGGCCTGGTGCACGGGGGGGTCTATGCCGGAATGATTGAAACCCTTTGTTCCACGGGCGCAGCGTTGACGGTCTGGGAAGAAAATAAATCAACGGTCGGTCTGGAAAACAATACGTCGTTTTTAAAAGCCGTTCGGGGTGGCCGTCTGCGTTGTACCGCCCGTCCACTGGTACTGGGCAAGCGTTCGCATGTCTGGGAGGCCAGCATCCATGATGACGAAAACCGTTTGGTGGCCGCTGGTCGGGTCCGGTTGCTGGTTCTGGAGCCCGGGGCACAGGCCGCCGGTGCTAAAGTCGAAATGCAGACGAACGCCATCGGGCCCAATTCGCATTATACCTGATTTAAGTGAGGCGCACGCATCGACGCGGTTGAAAACGGCATGGTGCGTATCCTGAAAGGCGGGCGTATGCGAGCAGGCTGTCGGGGGCTCCAGGCTGACGCGCCCGGCAGCCTGCTCGCGTCGATCAGGTGGTTTCCCGGTCCGCAATGGTTTCCGGGACCGGTCTGTCCTGGTTCTATTCCCGGGCCTGTCCCAGACCGATGGTCTGCAGGGCGTCGGTAATTTCATCCAGAATGACCGGGTCATCGATGGTGGCCGGCATCTTCCACGCTTTGTTATCGGCAATCTTTTGGATGGTGCCTCGCAGGATCTTGCCGGAACGGGTCTTGGGCAGCCGGGCGACCACCGTGGCCGTCTTGAAAGCCGCCACAGGCCCAATTCTTTCCCGGACCATCTTGATGACCTCGGCAATAATCTCATGATGAGGACGCTCGACCCCGGCATTCAGGACCAGAAAGCCGATGGGAAGCTGACCTTTGAGCTTATCGTCGACCCCGAGTACCGCGCACTCGGCCACATCGGGATGATCCGCCAGGACCTCTTCCATGGCCCCCGTGGATAAACGGTGGCCCGCCACGTTGATAATGTCATCGGTGCGGGCCATGATGTAAGCGTAGCCCTCATCATCGATGAACCCGGCATCCGCCGTCTTGTAATAGCCCGGGAACTCTTCCAGGTAAGAGTCCAGAAACCGCTGGTCATTCTGCCACAGGGTCGGCAGCGTGCCGGGCGGCAACGGCAGTTTGACAACCAGGGCGCCGATCTGGCCGGCTTCAACCGGGGTGCAGCTTTCATCCACAACCTGCAGATCCCAGCCGGGCACTGCCTTGGTCGGCGAACCGTGCTTCACCGGAAAGGCATGCAGACCCATGCAGTTAGCGGCAATGGCCCACCCGGTTTCCGTCTGCCACCAGTGGTCGATTACCGGCACACCCAGGTGGGTCTCGGCCCATTGGAGCGTATCGGGATCCGAACGCTCGCCGGCCAAATACAGGGCCTGAAAACTGGAAAGGTCGTAGTCCTTCATCAGCAGTGCCTGAGGATCCTCCCGCTTGATGGCGCGAAACGCGGTGGGCGCGGTAAACAGGGCTTTGACTTTGTGCTGGGAAATAACCCGCCAGAAAACTCCGGCATCCGGGGTGCCGACCGGTTTCCCTTCAAACAGGATGGTGGTGGCCCCCTTGAGCAGCGGGGCATAGACGATATAGGAGTGGCCGACCACCCAGCCTACATCGGACGCCGCCCAGAAAACGTCGCCGGCGTCAATGTTGTACACTGCTTGCATGGACCATTTGAGGGCGACCAGGTGCCCCCCGTTGTCCCTGACCACGCCTTTGGGCTGTCCGGTTGTGCCGGATGTATAGAGGATATACAGCGGATCGGTAGCCGCCACCGGCACACAGTCGACCGGAGCGGCCGCCGCCTGGGCTTCCATCCAGTCGATATCGCGGCCCGTGACCATGGTCGCTTTTTCCATCTCGCGTTGAAAGATAATGCATTTTTCCGGTTTGAATTCCGCCGCCTCGATGGCCCCGTCCAGAAGCGTCTTGTAGGGAATGATCTTGCTGACTTCAATCCCGCAGGAGGCGGACACAATGACTTTTGGTTTGGCATCATTGATCCGGGTGGCCAGTTCATTGGCGGCAAACCCGCCGAACACCACCGAATGTACCGCCCCGATGCGCGCACAGGCCAGCATGGCCACCGCGGCTTCGGCAATCATGGGCATGTAGATAATAACTCGGTCACCCTGGCCGACGCCCTGGGCGGACAATACCCCTGCGAACCGGGCAACCGTGTCGCGCAGTTCATTGTAGGTATATGTTTTGACCGTATCGGTCACGGGACTGTCGTAGATCAGCGCGGCCTGGTCTCCCCGACCGTTCGCGATGTGATAGTCCAGGGCATTGTAACAGGTATTGACCTGCCCGCCGGTGAACCAGCGGTAAAAGGGAACGTTGCTGTCATCCAGCACCCGGTCCCATTTTTTGTACCAGTGGCAGTCTTCAGCCACCGCACCCCAGAATGTGTCCGGATTCTCCAATGACTGGGCATAAGCCTCATCATACTTTGTACTCATCAGTCATACTCCTTCCAGGTCGCCGCAAAGCGGAAACTCCGCTTTGCGGCGGTGTCAAAGATTGATGGCTCCGGCTAGCCCCACACACCCCATCCAAAGGATGCGGTAAATACCATGGAAAATACCACCAGAATCATCATCCAGATGTCTTCCTTTTTCATATTGCTGACTCCTTTTTATGTCGTCCGCTTTCAAACGGCTCATTTTGTAACTGGCTACCAGTCATCAAGTTTCCTTGATGACAATCATCTGCTCGGTATCGGCCCGCCGGATCTGCTCTTCCGAGGTAGTGGCCATTTCAGCTTTGAAACAAAGGGCCCACATCATCACGATACCCACGATCCACCAAGCAATCTGCCAGGACCAGATGGCGGGAAAGCCGCAGAACGAAAAGGCCTTATTGGCCAGAATACAGGCTGGGCCGATGGCGAAGAAGTACCACAGCGGCACGGCCACCTTCATCTTTTTGCGCCAGGACTTACCGGACGCACTGGGCTCGTCCACGCTGTTGAGCCATGCCCGGACTTCAGCCTGGCGTTCCGTCGTCTCCGGTTTGTCCTTGAAACCAAGGCCGCGGCAGAGATAGGCCACGACGAAACCAACAGCGACACCCCAGAAAGCAGGATGCATGGAAAGCGGCTTGGGAATGATTTTATAGGTAACAAAAATCGAGATCATGGCGGCAATCATACCGAGGATCGCGCCGATAGTTGGAAAGCGAAATCCCCAGAGGCTGCCCGACAGCAGGATATACATAATAAACCCGAAACAGGTGGCCAGGGCACCCAATATCACCAGGGCGGTAGTAGAGGTCAGACCCACTGCTAATGCGGCGATGATCAGAATGGTTGCCAGGATCCGGTTGACCCAGATCTGCTCGGCATCCGAGGCCTTCTGTTTCTTGATGTAGCGCCAGTAGACGTCCCGCAGCAGGATGGAGCCGCCGGTCCCGATGTACGGTGCCGCGGTCGAATGGATGGCCGCAATGGCCCCGACGAACACGATCCCCAGCATAAAGGGCGGCAGGAACTCCTGCATCAGCAAGGGTACGACCACCTTGTCACTTGCAATGGTGGCAAATTTACCGACGCCCGCTACCTGCAGAATCTTGGCGCCCATGCCCTGAAAAGCAGCAAAGAAAAACAGGGAAAAGCCGACCACGAACGTGGACATGAAAGCCTGCTGCCAGGCCAACGGTTTCGGAGATTTGATCCCGAAAGTCCACATGGTGAACGCCGGGGAGCACTGGATACCCATCAGGGCGAACATGTAGGTCAGGATGTAAAATGCGGTCCAGCCTTTGCCGCGCATCGCCATATCAATGACCTGGGGCACTTCGAGATACTTGGATTCCAAGGCGGCCAGTTTGGCGGAGAATCCGCTCCAGCCACCGAAATGAGGCGCGTTGATAACATAAGCGCCCAGGATGATGATACCGCCGACCAGGAGGATGAACTGAATGACGCCCACCCAGGTGGACGCTTTCAACCCGCCGGTGCAGACATAAAACCAGACGATAAAGCCCATGAACAGGGCGCCCACGGTAACCGGCACGCCGCAGATAACATTGAACAGGGCGGCGGCGGCCATCAGCTGCAGGGCTGAATAGAAAACAGCATACAGGACGGCGGCCAGAACGACGAGCCAGCGAATCGCCTCGCTGTTGTAATAGTAGGCATACATGTCACCGGGCGTGATGAACCCGTAACGCTTGCCCATCAACCAGGTGCGTTTGGAAAAAAAGGTCCCGGTAATCGGGATCGTGATGACGTAAAATGAAGCGAACGCATAGGCCAGACCGAATTTCCAGATGGCCCCCGGGTGACCGATAAATGTCCATCCCGAAAAAGATGCGGCTGTCGAGGCCATCAGGAATGCAAAAAAGGGAATCGACCGGCCGGCGATCGCGTAACCGGAAGAGGTTTTTTCAGTAAAATACCCTTTCAGCCCCCAGTAAAAGCAATAGCATATATAGACGCCCAGCATAATATAAACCCAAGTGGTTCCGCTCATGTTCTTCTCTGCCTCCTCTTCCGTGATTGATGTAAGGTATGTCCAACCTGTACCTGCCTGCCGGTTGCACCTCCTTTCATGCCGAGCAGACCGGTGACAAACACCATCTGCACGGCCGGCACATAAAAATTGGCCAATACTGAGCAAGTGGCATGCCAAATGAACCCAATTCATTTTTAGATATTGATTTAACAGCCTAAATTCGATTAACGCAGGGAGGATACGTCATCAGGCCTGAGGGCAAGCGTTGGGGTAAAAAAACCCCAAATTTTGCACAAACAATTATGATTATTGGATATATTTTTTTGGGGTTATTTTACCCTATTTTGGGGCTTTTGAGATCCCGTGCTGCTTGATCTTCTTGAAGAGGGTCTTCCGGTTGATGTTCAGGGCCGCCGCGGCCCGGCCACGGTGCCACTGATGTTCGTGCAGTACTTGTTGGAGGTATTCGCGTTCAAAGCGCGCCACGGCGCTGTGCAATTCACGGTTGGACCCGGTGGGCGTGACGTCCGGGGCCGGAGGGTTCTCAGCGGGAGAACTGGCGGCAGTGGATGTATCCATAAAATCCAACTTGTTGAGGGTCAGGTAGCGGTGAATGGCATTTTGCAGTTCCCGCACGTTGCCGGGCCAGTCGTAATGCTGCATCATTTTCATGGCGTCGGCGGGGACCGCCGGAACCTTGTCGTCTTCACTGAGAGTGGCCAGGAAATGGTAGACCAGTTGAGCGATATCCTCGCGGCGTTCACGCAGCGGCGGCAGGTGAATGGGAATGATGTGGATCCGGTAGAAAAAATCCTCGCGCAGGCGTCCTTGTTTTACGAATGCCTGCAAATCCCGATTAGTGGCGGCTATGAAGCGAACATCCGGGGTCTTGATCTCGGTGCTCCCGATCGGTGTGTACCCGCCGCCGTCAATCGCCCGCAGGAGTTTGGCCTGCAGGTTGAGGTCCAACTCACCCACCTCGTCCAGAAAGAGGGTCCCGCCGTCGGCACTGCTCAGGTATCCCGGGTTGTCCAGCGCGGCACCGGTGAAGGCACCTTTCCTGTAACCAAAAAATTCGCTCTCCACCAGGTTGTCCGGAATGGCCCCGCAGTTGACGGTAACAAACTGAGCCGCGCTGCGGTCGCTCAGTTCGTGAATCGTTTGGGCCACCAATTCCTTGCCGGTACCGGACTCGCCGTAAATGATCACGTTGGCCCGGGAAAAGGCCGCCTTGAGAATGAGTTCATACACCTCCCGCATAACCCGGCTCTTGCCGACAATACGGCCGAAGCGTTCACCGCCTTTCAGGGAGGAGCGCAGGCGCAGATTCTCTTTGCGCAGATGGGCCTGACTGGTCTTGAGTTCCTCCACGCTCAGTCTACGGCGGGTGATGTCGACGTGGGTACCGATGACCCGGACAGCGCGGCCGGATTCGTCTTTTTCCACCAGCCGGGCGCGGCACAGGACCCAGCGCCAATCCCGGGATTTGGTGCGCATACGGTATTCGATTTCAAAGGCCGCCACCGAACCCGTGGCAATATCCGCCATGCGGCTTTTCAGGGGTTCCTGTTCATCAGGGTGAATCAGGTCGTACCAGGTTTCGACATCCTGCGACATTTCATCGGGGGCAAAGCCGAACATGGCAAAAAAACGGGGACTTAAATAGATCCGGCCGGTTACCAGGTTATAGTCCCAGAGCGCGTGCCGAGCGGCGGATAGGGCCAGGTCCAGGCGTTCATTGCTGCGACGCAAGGATTGCTCGGCGGCCAACCGTTCGGTCATCTCCCGCTCCAGTTGGCGCTTGCTCTTTTCCAGGGCCTGGGTCCGCTCTTTCAGGTCGGCGGTCCGTTTTAAGATTTCCTCTTCCAGGTGAGCCCGGTAGCGCCGGTTTTCCACCCGCAGGCGGGCGCGCTCCAGGGCCTTGCGCACAGCATGCTCTAAAACCGCCATGTCCTGGATGGGTTTGGTGACAAAATCCCAGGCCCCCCGGTGAAGGGCCTCCAACACGTCTTGCATATCACCGGTGCCGGAAATGACGATAATGGGTATGGCCGGCGCCTCGGCCGTAACCGCGGCCAGGACCTCCAGGCCGTCTATTTCCGGCATGCGCAGATCCACCAGAACAATGTCCGGTTTTTTTTCGCGGAATACCGACAGACCGACCCGGCCATTTTCAGCCAAGAGGACGTGAAACCCACTGTCTTTCAGGTAAACGGAGACACTTTCCAGCACAATGGGTTCGTCGTCGATAATCAAAACGCTCATTTTTTGATCAGCGGATGTCATGCCAGTCTCCGGTTATAGATCTCATTCGGACAAGGGCAGGCGAATTAAAAATGTAGCGCCCTGCCCGGCCCGGGATTCCACACGCATGGTTCCCTTGTGGTTGTTCACGATGATAAAATAGGCCACCGACAAACCCAGACCCGTGCCGACGCCCACATCCTTGGTGGTATAAAATGGTTCAAACACCTGGTGGCGGGCCTTTTCCGCGATGCCTGGACCCGTATCGGTCACACTGATGGTTAGAAACCCATCCGTCACCTTCAGCTGCAGGGTAATCTGGGGCGGCTGCGGCCCGGGTGCCTGGGCCATGGCCTGGGCTGCGTTGCGCAGTAAATTGAGCAGGACCTGTTCTATCTGGGTTGCCACGCAGGGGACCTCGGGCAGATCGGCGCTGTAATCACGGACAATTTCAATGCGCCTGAAATCATACTTTTTCTTGAGGTCGTAATCGTGGGCGGCCAGCTCGATGGTCTTATCCAATAGCTCGGTCATGTCAACCGGCATCTTACGGGAATCACTATTCCGGCTGAAATTGAGCATGTTGGTGATGACCTCAGAGGTACGAATCCCGGACTCCCGAATGCCGTTTAGAAAGCGGAGGATTTCCCGCTGCTCAAGATAGGTATTGACGGCTTCCAGCTCGGTGCCGCAGGCCGCCGCAGCGGACTTGTTATCCGGCAAATCCACGGAAAGCCGGCGCATGATATTTTGAACACTCTGGATCATACCGCCCACCGGATTGTTGATCTCATGGGCCATGCCGGCCGCCAGTCCCCCGATGGACATCATTTTCTCGGTCTGGATCATCATATCTTCCATGCGGACCCGGGCGGTCACGTCATCCAGGCGCACAACCGCGCCTTCCACCCCGGGCACCACCAGGGGGTAGACCATGATATCGAAATGCCGCATCTCTTCTGCCACGGAGAGGCGCACCTTTTCGGCTACCTGGGCCACATTGTCCCGCAGGGCCCGCCGCACGATCTCCACCTGGCGGTCGAGCTGAGGCAGCACGTTCTCCAAATCGGCACCCAGCGCTTGCTCCTGGGACACTCCGGTCATCTTCTCCGCCTCGCGATTCCACTGGGTCACCCGCTGTTCGGCATCCACCCCCACCAGTACGGACGGCATGGAATCGACGATATTCTTCAGGTAATAGCGCATGCGGACCATCTCCTGCTCCGTCCGCCGGCGCTTGGTGATATCCCGGGAGACGCCGAGAATGTTCACCGCCTGCCCACTGTCATCCCAGATAAAGCTGGTCGTGACTTCCGTCCAGATCGCACCGCCGTCCTTGCAGGTCATCTCCAGGACCATGGTCCGGGGTTCCGCAGCCGCCGTCCCCTCCCGGTGGACGGCGGCGATACTCTCGGCGAGTACCTTGTGGGCCTGGGTCCACGACTCCGGCGTGAGAGACTGCTCCAGGGTGAGATGCAGGGCCTCTTCCGGTGCAAAACCCCGGATGCGTTGAACCGAGGGACTGTAGTAGGTGAAACGGTAAGTCTCGATATCAAGCACCCAGATCATATCGGTTACGTTTTGAGCGATCAGCCGGTATTGTAATTCGCTCTCCCGCAGAGCCTCTTCGGCCTGCTTGCGTTCTTTGATCTCGGCTTCCAGATTACTCTGGTAGGCTTCCAAGCGCTCCATAAACCCGTTGAAATAGGAGGCCAACCGGCCGATTTCATCCCGGCTGCACCGCTGCATGCGCACGGATATATCTCCATCCGCTCCCAGGCGAAAACGATTCATCAGTTCCCGCAGGGGATTGGTTATGGAGGCCCCGATCTGCATGGAGAGCGGGATGACCAGGGTCAGCGATACCAGGACGGTAAAAAAGATGATATTGCGGATGGTATGCAGTGGGGCGTAAAATTCCTCCAGGTAACTCGAAGAAGCCACGATCCAGTCGTACTCGGGAATGTAGTTGAAAATAACCAGCTTTTCGCGGGGATCGTCCTCGTCCGGGTTTCTCCAGGAGTAGGTGATCTTGCCGCTTTTGCGGCGACAAATCTCGCGAATGAAATAGCGCCCCTGGGCATCCTGGGCATCGTAATAGTTGTGTCCCTCGAGTTTCGGGTGCAGGATCAGGTTGCCGCGGCTGTCAAGTACATACGAATAGCCGGTCTTGCCGAACTGCAGCGAAAGAATACTTTCCCGGAAGTCGTCCACCTGAACCAGCTCGTAGAATTCATTCCGATAGGAGGATACGGAAATGATCCAGTCCCAGGGGGCGAAGTATTTCATATACAACGCCTTGGGACGGGCTTGGGCTTCGCCGGGATTCTTCCAGTCATATTCGAGGTATCCGGCTTTACGGGCGCGCTGATCCTGGATAAAATCGTATTGGGAAAGATCGGCACCGTGTAATGCCTCTTTGGGATGAATCTGGATAATGCCGGCACTGCTCAGAATATAGATATACCCGGTTTTACCAATCGTCTGACTCAGCAGGACAGCGCGGGCTTGATCTTTGGCCGCGAACTCATCCAGGGCACCGCTCTGATACTGTTTGTAAAGGTATTCAACGATCTCGAAGTTTTTCTCGGCCACGGCCCGCAGGTGGTTCTTGATGGCGGTCGCCGCTGAGGCCCGGGCCATGTTCAAGATGGTGGCCGTCGTGTTTTTCAGTTCGCTCTCAATGCTGGACTCGATGTGGCGGCGGACATTGGAGTAGATGACGACGCTGCCCAGGGTGATGGAGAGAAAGAAGACCGCCGAGTAGCTGATCAGAAGCTTGTAGCGGATACGCCAATCTGCAAAACGTCGCAGCTTCATGGGTTGCCGCCCCGGGATCTGGAGATGCTGAACCGGCCATTCAGCACGGTCCCCACCGAACGGAAGGCATGGGTGTTCCGGCGGGGAGCCCCGGTTGGGTGCATATTTGCTGCGTGGTCTGGACGAAACGGCATGCCTCTGGATTCCCTTTCGCAAAACGAAAAAAAACTCTAACCACGTTTGTCGGCCTCCTGTCAATATCCGGTGCGGCCTATAACCCGCCCGCCGCCCGCCGCCGGCGGCGGATAATCGGCACAACCCACCAAAATCAATCTGTATTTATAAAAGATTGCCTCCTATGGAAGTATTTACCGACAGGCTCGCCGGAACGCACGGCATCCACGGGACCGCAAATCCGGCCTGGTGCGGCCTCCGGTATCTTTAAACAAGGCCGGGTTGGGTGAATCCTAGCGTAAGAAGGTGACCAAGGCGGTGACACCCCGTGCGAGCGCCACCCGAGGCGGCCTTGCCGTTGCCTTAAACCCCGATCTTTCAAAACCGCCGGACATGGTCTATAGTCGCACAAGTTGACCCACCGGATTTGATCGGGAACCTTCAGGCCACTTTTTGAGGAACAATTGAAATCACGCTACTTTTACGGCTACAACATCGTAGCTGCCGGTTTTATCACGCAGGCCGTTGTCATCGGCGCCATGTTTACTTACGGCGTCTTCTTCAAAGAACTGGAGGCGGCTTTCGGCTGGTCGCGCACCCTGGTATCCGGTGCTTCCTCGGCCGCATTTCTCTGCATGGGAATCGGTGGCGTCCTTGCCGGGTCCTTGAATGATCGCTTCGGTCCCCGCAGCATCCTGACCTTTTCAAGTATATCTTTAGGGCTGGGCTATATCATGATGTCCCAAATGGGAGCCGCCTGGCAGCTTTACCTGCTGTATGGGCTGTTGGTGGGCATCGGTTTTGCCACCCACGACGTCATCACCCTGTCCACCGTGGCCCGCTGGTTCATTCGGCGACGGGGAATGATGACGGGCTTGGTCAAGGTCGGCACGGGCGGGGGGCAGTTGGTGGTTCCCTTGCTGGCCGCTGCGATGATTGCGCGCCTCGGATGGCGACCGGCCTATCTGGTGATCGGGATTCTCTCTCTGGTGGCGCTGATAGCCGTGGCCCAGATGATGCGGCGGGATCCCCAGGGCATGGACCTGCTGCCCGACGGAGATCCACCGAAAGCGTCTGTGGCGGGTCAACCGACCCCGGCGCCCAGCCTGACCCTGGCCGCCGCTGCCCGGACCCTGACCTTCTGGAGCCTTTGTATCGCCGAGTTCATGATCTTCGGCTGCCTGCTGACCACCATCGTCCACATCGTGCCGCATGCGCGCGATCTGGGCCTCCAGCCAACAACGGCGGCGGCGGTACTGTCGACCATCGGCGGGATCAGCATGCTGGGCCGGATGGTCATGGGCATGGCCATTGACCGTATTGGGGGCAAGCGTTCTCTGGTCCTCAGCTTGACACTATTGATCTTCTCCCTGATCTGGGTGCAAGTATCGACGAGCGCCTGGATGCTGTTCTTTTTTGCGGTGCTCTACGGTTTCGCCCATGGCGCTCTTTTTACCGTGATGTCCCCCACAGTGGCCGAATTTTTTGGAACCGCCTCCCACGGTTTGATATTTGGCATGGTTCTATTCTGCGGTACCCTGGGAGGGTCCCTGGGGCCGCTGATAGCCGGCTATATCTTTGATTTGAGTGGTGCCTATCGTGCGGCTTTCATCACGCTGACCATCATGGCCTGCAGCGGACTGGTCCTGGCCGTCTTGATACGACCCGTGGAAACGGATGCTGGAACTACCGGGGGCTGAACCACCGAAATCGCCTGTTTCAAATAAGCGCGTTTCCATCACGACAGCCCCACACCCGATGGGCAGGAAGGCATTGAAACAGACGAGGCCTCATCCGTTCATGGTCCCTTACCCCCAATTTGATCTAAGTCAATGCCGTTCCCAAAACAGTGGTTTATAAAGTTCGTAACAGTTGGAGATATAGATTTAATCAAAAAAGCAAGGCCCTAAGATGATTCGGTTCGTGAATACACCCCAGCAACAGGAAACAACGGGCGAATCGCCGCCCGCGGTGAATCGCTTTAAAAAGATTGTCGACCACGTGGCCCGTCAGACAGTGGATCTGTGCTGGCATTGTAAGACCTGCAGCGCCGGCTGTCCATTTGTGGAACACATGGATCTGCTGCCCAACCATGTCATTCGTCTGGTGCAGCTTAACCAGCGGGAGGAGGCATTACGCTGCCGTACGATCTGGGTTTGTGTGGGCTGCCACACCTGTTCAACGCAATGCCCAAACGCCATCGATATCGCATCTGTCATGGATGCCCTGCGGCAGCTGGCCATCCACGACGGCGTCATCGATACGGAAACGGATATCTATAAGTTTCATAGATATGTCTACCAATCGATCCAGAAACACGGTCGCCTCAACAAGCTGGAAGCCCTTTCGCGTTTCAAATTCGGATCCGGCCGGATCTTCAGCGACCTGCAGGCCGGGCTTAAAATGTTGACGCGCGGCAAACTTGATGTGCTGCCGCACAATATTGACGACCGGGATACGCTGGCCGACATCTTCGCCCACTATGATGAACGCCGGAGGAGTTTCGACCCCCATGAATGAGATGCGCCTTACCTATTATCCCGGGTGCACCCTGGATTCCACCGCACGTGAGATCAACGACGGCCTCAAGCAGGTCTGTCAATACCTGGACATCGACCTGCAGGAGATTGATGATTGGAACTGCTGTGGCTCTTCGTCCGTGCATGCCGTCAGACCCCAATTGGCAGTCTCCCTGGCTGCCCGCAACCTGTTCAAAGCCCAACACACGGGCCGGGACCTGATGGTAATGTGTGCCGGCTGCACCAACCGTCTGCGGACCGCGGCTCACCATCTGCGCACCGATCCCACCACCCGGCGGGTCAATGCGCAGATTCTGGGGGACAGCCTGGATGATGACATGAACGTCCATCACCTCTTGGACCTCGTGCCGCACCGGTTGCAGCAAAAACCCTGGAACGATGCCCTGCAACGCCCTTTGCAGAAATTGCGCTATGTCCCCTACTACGGCTGCCAGCTGGCTATGCCACCTGAATTGCGTCACCACCCCCGATTGTACGGCAGCCTGGAAAATGTGATGGATTGGTTGGGCGCCGCAGAGTGTACCTGGAGCTATACTGCCAAGTGCTGTGGTGCATTTCTATCCGTTGCCCGTCCGGACATCGTGGTGCCCATGGTGACCGATATCATGGACCAGGCCAGGGCGGCCGGCGCGGAGTGCATCGTGACAGCCTGTGCCATGTGCCAGCTCAACCTGGAATTGCGTAGTGCAGAGCCCCAAAACCGGCTGCCGGTGTTTTCCATCGTAGAACTGCTGGCCTACGGACTGGGCAGCACGGACTGGCCCACCTGGTTCAAACGCCACCTGGTTGACCCTCTGCCACTGTTTGAAAAACGCGTTCTTTAAGACTGTCGGCGCCTGAGCCGTTATCTGTCTGGCCGCTGATGACTGCCGGCTGCCCTGCTACAAAGGTGACCAATCTTACCACCAGCTGGACTCCCTCTTGGTCAGCAGTCCCTGGACAGAAAGAATAGGCCGGTATGGCGGGTGATCGAGCGCCGGGGACAACCATTGCGGGTCGCCGGAAATACAAACCGCCCACCGTAACCAAGTCCTTCCCGGGGATTAAGGGCCAAGCCAGGGCTGCAGATCATGCCCGGTGGCCATCACTTTGAAACTTTAAAGGCCTGGAACTCTGTCTGCTGGTGCGTAATTTTAAGGGGTGACTATTTCAAATGTGGATATTTTTCCTGGGCAAACGAACGATTAAGGCTGATTTAGAAACATATTTATGATATTTTTCAGGCGCCGGCATGTAGCTAGCATGGCCCGATCGCACTTGCCCGAACCAAGCCAAAGGAGGTTAGAATGGCGGCCTATTTAGTGGGACAGATTACTGTCAAGGATGACAAACTCTGGCAAGAATATGTCTCTGGAGTAGCAGAGTCTCTCGCTCCTTTTGAAGCCAATATCATATTCAGGGGTAAGCGTGACAAGGTACTTGCCGGCAGCCACGCTTACAATCTGGTAGTTGTCATTGAATTCGCCGACCTCTCTACTTTAGACAACTGGTTCAATTCAGAAAAGTATCAGAGTTTGATTCCGATCAGAGATAGAGCCGCAAATGTTGCCATCACCAGTTATCAAGCATAGGAATCAAGGCCGTGGTAAGGTCAGATCAGTATGTAAAACAAGATGGGCAGGCCGAAGAAGACAAGCAAAAACAGCAGGTCAGGATTCTTGAATTTGAAAAAAGGCTTGCCTGTACCGCAATTATAGCAGTCGCTATACCCCAATCTGTTGTTGGCACCGCAATGGCATTTCCAGGTCTGCATGGAAACTTCCTTGTATTTAAAGACATTCAAACATATTGCCAAACGTATGGTTTTGCCGACTATCCTCACACTCTATATCGGTTCAGTTCCGACCAACTTTAGCGGTAAATATGAAATTCGGAACTGAATCCGACCTGCAAACTTATGATTTTTATTAAGATTTATACCTTGAGAGGAAATAATGGGTGTCACTGTATGGATTCCTCCCTGAATCAAATGCTGTACCCGCCAGGGTTCTTGACATATCCATCCCAGTATCTAACTTAAGTTCCTAAAAGCCGCCAACAACCACCTATATGCACATCTACTTTACGGCGGTAAATACACAATCAACTCTTCTCACTGAATGGGAGGTATGCCGCTATGAGCGACGAACAAGTAAAAACGCTATGCGCCCATGTAGAAGATGAACTGCAGGTCAACGATCCGGAGGCCTATATGGCCCTTATCAAACCGGCAACTCACTTTTGCCAGGGCTGTGGACGCAGCGCTGCCAAGGCTGAGAATCTATGCAAACCGCATGAATTCTAATACAATGCAATAGTATCCGCCCCTTCCTGGTATTCACCAGGAAGGGGCGTCACATAATAACCACACCTGTTGATCAATCGCTTGAAGTGTCGTCGAATCATATGATGCGCAGCGAACGATTCTTTAAGAATCATCTCCTGCCTTTCGCAGAATTGCGCTATTCTCAGCACAGCGCAGGTGAACCGCTGGTGTTCGACACCTCGTCCGTCTCTAAACCAATCTACTCCTTCAAGGGCTGATTGTTACGGCCCCCAATCCCAAAAGTTTGATCTTTTTTGCGGCCTTCCTACCGCAATACATCGATTCCACTCGCCCCCTTGGACTGCAATTCATCTATATTGTTCCGACATTTTTAGTGATCACTTTTTCCGTACATCGGTTTGGGCGCTAGCCCTCGAAAACGTAAAAGGGCTTTTGCAGAGTCAACCAGCCATTCAATCGGTTCTGCAGACCGCCGGCGGATTGATGATTGCCGCGGGGGTAAGTCTCGCCTTGGTTCGCCGTGGCAACTGAAATGATGGCCGTGTATGAGGGGTAGTTCCCATACGCCGGAATTTTATTCCCACTTGATTATAGTTGGTTACAACTTCTTACCAAAGTATCACGAAAGCATAGGTTTTCGATGATTTATCAAAAGCCTACGCCTTATCTCCAAAGTTTGCCATCCCACTATTGATACTGTCGCCGCGACCTGAAGGCCCCCCTGCATAATATGTAGATAGCACAGGGCGCCTCCCGAAAGGAGCTACAAAACTTTGCACCTTTAAAAATAGCGCCTGGCCGTAACATTTGTAACCTTCTTAAATAGTTTAGTTTATTTTTTACTGTCAATTTAGGCATGATATTTGCGAGATTCAAGAATGTATACTTTATCTATGCGTTTTCTTCTTTTTACATCAGCAGACGGCTAATTCATCTGTCCGGCCCCTGCAAAGGAGATGGTAAGGAGGCATCAATGATCCGCGGAACAATTTTAGACAGGCGCACATGTGACGACCGTAGGGAGGGCGAAGCTTCTGCTTACACGGGTCCTGATAGAAGGAAGCCAGGAGACAGGCGTGATGAAAAAATCACCATTTGCGTTTTCTGTGGGGACATCTGCGGCGATAAGAAAAGCTGGTTTAAAACGCCTGAATCAAAAGAGATTGCGGCCGATTACCAAATTTACGTGTGTGACAGCTGCGCTTCGAAACTCAGTCAACCGATTTATCCTGACAATCGACTTGACCATTAGCTGTGCTTTTACAGGCGATTTATGGCATCGAGCCAATTCCGGGTAGAGAAACGGCTGAACAATAAATTATAGTGGCGCGCAACCCAGAAAATTCGAAGATCAAGAGGGTTACCGGATCGGTTGAAAGCTGAATCCCTTACCTTGATCGAATTCAGCTTTACAGGGCAGATCATCTTAGTACCGGCAAAAGGTTGTCCAGGGAGATGAGGAGCAAGTCCTCTTTCCACATTTCTCAATGACAGCCGTTCGAATCTGATTGACGTTTCAGACATGACGGGTCAGGACAAAGGACCGTGCTAAAATGACACGGTCCTTTTCTATTTCTGTTGCGGCCGGTGAGGATCGAACGCTATTTCCAAAAACGTCATAAATCGTTTCCGGGGCAGGTTTCGAACACATTATGGCCAGATCCGCCTGCTGCCTTGAGATTCGAAACCAGTTGGAACCTTTATTTTAAAATACTTTTAAACGCGACGTAATCAGAAACATTTTCAGACCGCCTACTTGGCCTGTTTTGAAAAAATGACGACCAATCGATACAAGCGCTGAAAAGGGTGCAAGCATGGCTTCGCAGAGAGATCTGTTATCAGAGGATTACCGGGCAAGGCTCTTTAATATCCATGTACAGGGGGCCATCGTCCGGTCGGTTATTTCTGCATGCATGTGGCTGTTTGCCCTTTTTGCATTTTGGTTCAAAGACATCCCGGTTTCGAATTTCATTGGGCTCACCAGCTCGGTTCTGTTCATCGTTTTGATGAATCCACCGACCCTCTTCATCCTAAAACGCATTGCCCACAGGAAAACGTATGCCAACTTTTCTTTGGGTATTAACCTGCTGGAGGTTGTGGGCTATACCGGCGTTATATATTCGGCAGGCGGAATCGAAGCCACCTTCCTTACACCGATTTACGCCGGTTTGATTACCTATCTGGGCGCCATGGCACCTCGCAAAGTACCGTTTATTATCGCTGGGTTCTGTGCGCTGTGCTATGGATCCATGGTAGTTCTGGTCGGTCTGGAAATTATTCCCTGGCTGAAGATAGACCCTAATTTCAATCCACCCCTGACAACCCAAATTATCAGATGCGCCATCGTCATGATCCTGCTCTTCATCGTGGCCTTTATTTCTGCATTCACGGCCGGCAGGATGAAAGCCGGGCGTGACCGGCTGCGGCTGCAAAACGAGGAACTTGCCGAAAAGACGATAGAATTGGAAAATTCGCAGGTCAAACTAGCGGTCGATTTTCTCCAGCGCAAAGAAGCCGAGCAAAGACTGCAAAAAAGCGAAGAAAGGTACCGTTTTCTGGCCGAGAACATGGCCGACATTGTCTGGACCCTCGACCGCGAGTTCAAAGCCACCTATCTAAGCCCATCAATTGAAAAGGTGCTCGGGTTCACCCCCGAGCAGATGATGCAGCGCAGCATACAGGAAATAATAAGTCCCGAATCGTGGCAAAGGGTGCGCAAAGTGTCCGCCCGAGAATTCCAAAACGATTCCCACCCGGATATGGATCCGGACCGTTCAATTACCATAGAGGTCGAATATTACAAAAAAGACGGCACCACCGTGTGGATGGAAGACACCGTCAAGGCGATACGGGACGATACGGGCGCCATTTTAGGGGTCTACGGCGTATCCCATAGCATCGCCGCCCGCAAGGAGGCGGAAAAGCAACGCTTGGAGTTGGAAAGGCATCTCCTGAAAACCCAAAAAACCGAAAGCCTGGGACGCATGGCCGGGGCCATTGCCCATCTGTTCAACAACAAGCTGGCCGTTGTGCAGGGGAACCTGGAATTATCCATAGCCAGGTTGTCCGCAAATGAGGAAGTCCGTGAAAACTTGATCGATGCGTTTGAAGCCTCCGAACAGGCCGCCGAGATAAGCGGCCTTATGCTTTCATACCTCGGCCTTGGTTTGGGCAAAACCAAGCTGCTTGACCTCTCAGGTGAATTGAGCCAAAACCTGCCGCTGTTACAGGATACTTTGCCCACCGGGGTGGTGCTGGACGCCGATGTGTCGGCTGATAGTATCGTCGTAAATGCCAATGCCAAACAGTTATGGCAAATCCTCAGCCAGCTGCTCACCAACGCCCGGGAAGCTATCGGCCGCACTCCAGGTAAAATCACCCTGTCCCTAAAAACCATCGCGGCCGGCGATATACCCCGGGCCGAACTGTCGCCTGCCGACTGGGCGCCCCCCGCGGATATATTGGCCTGCATCGAAGTCAAAGATACGGGCTGCGGGATAGCCGCAGATGATATGGAAAAGATATTCGACCCCTTTTTTACGACCAAGTTCACCGGACGCGGGTTGGGACTGGCCGTAGCGTTGGGCTACGTTAAAGCATGGCAGGGTGCCATTGGACTGGAAAGCACAATCGGCCGGGGGACTGTTGCCCGCGTCTATCTGCCGCTCGTGCCGGATGATATGCCCAGCAAGTCTGAAGAGAAAATAGCATTAAGGTATTTTCCGGCAGAGGGCGACACGGTGTTGCTGGTTGACGACCAGGAAAACGTGCGCCGCATGGGAACCAAAATGCTGAAATTCCTTGGGTATAATGTCCTGACCGCGAGTAGTGGCGCTAAAGCCCTGGAACTGTTTCGCCAAAATCGTGGCACTATCCGCTGTGTGATCGCTGATCTCAGTATGCCGGGCATGGATGGTCGGCAAACCCTCACGGCCTTGCGGGATATTGATGCCGGACTGCCGGTGATGCTGTCCAGCGGTTATAACGAAGCCGAAGTTATGATCAGGGAGGACCCTGATCAGCCGCAGGCCTTTCTACACAAACCCTACTCGCTCAGAGAGTTAAAACAGAAATTGAGCCAGGTGTTGGAAGATATGGCTTGAAGGTCTCTCTCGACCCCCGCACTTTACTGAATATAGGCCGTGGTCTCCAGGCCAAAATAAACAGCGCATGAAAAAGGCGGTGTCCTGACGACACCGCCTTTTTCAATACTATGGGACGCCCATTGGGCACCGCTCACAAATACCAAAAGCGTGGTCTCTCGATCCCGCAGCAGGATTCGAATACACCTGAAGCACACCCTATACTCAGGCCAAAAATTCATAGTAGAACATGAACAGAATGTAACCGGCTGGCGGAAGGAGAAAGAGGAATCCGAAAACCGTAAACAAAGTATCGTGTTCCCCGGTGTTCACATTGCGCACGACCATAAGCACACAACCGAACATGACAAACAGCGAGGCACCCAGCAGTCCGAAAAGGCCGGCCAGCAAGAGGTAAGAAAACGCGCCATGTATCGCCATGGTCGCCAGGGACCCGCAGGCAAAATTGACGCCGCAAAAAACCCAGCAGGTGATAATCAAACGTTCCCGGCTGACCCGGTTTTTATAAGCTTCCCTGGCGAGGTTGAGGCCCTCATAGGCTGGATTAAACTTTCGTCGAACAGTTGTCGCGATGAATTCAAAGCCAAGAATGCTGTAAATCCAGAGGACAATATCGGAGAGCAGGGGGATTTGTAGGCCGGCATCCAGGCTCGCCTTCATTGCGTCCCAGAACAGGACGTTCGAAAAATAGCATACCAGTCGCAAGGCCCAAACCATAAATCCTGCCCAAAAATAATCCCAGGCGTTTCGATCAGACGGGTTGCTTGACATGGCCATTTATCGCTTTGGTTTTTTTATAAGGTAAATTGTCCTTTTTTATACCGTTACAACGTGATCCTACTGCGAACCCGTCTTAAGTCAATAGGGAACCCCGCCTAAATGGGGTCGGCATTCAAGATGAACTCTGACACAGTACAACACTTTTGACAGTAGCGTCCATTAATGAGATGCTTTGAATAACAGGGCGACTGATAGACGCAATCCGCACGACAAATCCTATAAAATCGCGTAACACCAAACAAAGGAGGCGGAACATGGAGAGCGTGAGTATTGATTTGCTAATGGGTATAGCCGCACGTTGGGGTGAAATGCCAAAGAAACAGATAGCCAAAGAGTTAAAATTGAGCTTGAAAGACCTCAATGATCTCGCTTACCGGATGGCGAATGGTGCGTATGGTGATGAGTGGGAGCTTCCCCAGACTAAAAAGTACGGGCCCTATGATGAGAGAAAGGATATCGATATCAAAGTCGGTAAAAATAGTTACCCCATTAGAGTGCCGAACTGTGAATGGCCCAAAAAGAAAGCTGATATTCAAGATGAGATTGAGGATACATTGAGTGTGGTAACCTCTGATGTTCTGTTTGTGGGGGCTGTAATCTATCACGCGAAAGGACATAACCTCCGCAAAAAGAAAGAATATCTTAAAAAGTGGCAGAAAATAATAGACAGTGTAATGGAATTACGGGCACTCAACTGCTGATGTGACACTGGCCACTGCTGCTGCGAAGACCCTTGGCCGGCAGGGGACGTTGTCCTGACCGCGCAACTGTGAGTTCCAAAAATAGGCAGCTGGAAAATGGGCACTCGGGGCGTGGCGTTTTTTTAAGGTCGCTTAGCAGGGGGGAGACAGTGGCGGTGCCACTGGCCGAAGGTAAGGGGTGCTGTTGGGTTGCTGGGCATATTGGGTATGCAAACACCCCTTGAGCTTTTTAATTGACCCCCATATTCTGTGCTTAGCAGGGAGTAGCCTTACTTCAAAATCAAACCACCACTTTCTATTTTTACAATTCGTAGGGTAAGCCTCGAACGCTATCACACCTGATCAAGGGGGCGATATGCAACAGGTTAGGATATTTGAAAGGCGCAGTGGGGGTGACCGCAGAACCAGTGGCACCGTCCTGTACACTGGAACTGAAAGAAGGGTCGTAGAGCACAGACGTACGGGATATGACCGGCGCAAAGGCTGGCCCACAGTCTGTGTGTACTGTGGGAAGGTTTGTGGGGTCAACAAAGGGTGGGTTCAGGGAGCCGCCACCGTAGAAACGACTGTGGAGAGCCAGATCGGCATCTGCATCGAGTGTTCCCCCAAGAAGTTCCCCCAGTTCTATGTTGACCCTTGATCTGAATGCCCACCATTGATCCCTGGTTTTCAGTTGACACACAGTCCCGCTTGCCATATCAAAATAAGCGTTCACATCTCAAACACGCTTCCATTTACAATCAAATTACATCACTCAGACTGAGTCACGCCTGTTTCTGCATTTCTGCCTGGTACTGAGCCCGCCACCATGTATTTTTTAGGAGGTAGCCATCAAAAGGCGACATCTGAAACTGCCGATATAGTGCCTCCATGGAAGCTGCATTGCTCTGTGGAGGCCAAGCACCGCAAATATGCCCTCTACCTTGGACACCATTAACTAAGGAGGATGCCATGATAGCCTACGTAATGAAATGGGACATACTCCCTGATGTTGAAAAGTATACCAATTGGACAGCATCAGCCATACAGCGCACTCTGGGAGCACCGGGTGTTGTTGAATTTCGAGCCTATCGATCGATTGCCGGAGCACAGCAAGCTGTCGCTACCTATGAATTTGCCGATATGGCTTCTTGTGCTGCGTGGTTGGAGAATGAAGATGTATTGAACGTTAAGGCCGAACTTGCCACTGTGGCTACCAACGTGACCTGTGAAATCTGGGGGCCGTCCCCGGTAGTACCGGAACCTATCCGCCCCGGTGGATAAAACAGGCAGGGTCTTCTGCCGAATCCATCCAACCCGCACCTTCTCAAATGTATTTTCCATAAATCTGGAGCGGTCTCCTGAAGGGGGGCCGCTCCTGCGTCTGTAGAGTGCAGCCAGAGCGAAGGTCGCTGATCGGACAAATACAGCATGGGTCCCCAGGGCCTCAGCTTTTTTTCCTCGATCTGCAACAAGCCTTTTTCGGGGCGGCACTGGGAAAAATCTGATCAAAAAAACAGGCTGTGGGAAGAGCCATAACCCATTGTTATTAATTTTGATATACTTGGAATTGAAAATGGGTCAAATTGAGATATCCATCATATAGCACTTTGATTTTGTGTTTCCTGATAGTTTTGGATCGTGGCAAGATACTTGACGTCAGGCCCGATTTTTACGACACTCTAAATCTTGGTGGGCACTAAAAGTAAAAGTTGTACCCGGTTGAAAGCCCATCCAAAAGAATAGACTGATCATCCTAATCGTAACCCGGATAGCAGGGCAAGGGAGGTTGACAATGAGTGACACATCATACGAAAAACTGGCTGCTGTTTTAGACACGCTGCCCAATGGGTTCCCGTCGACAGAAGACAGTATCGAAATTAAACTTCTCAGAAAGATATTCTCTCCTGATGAAGCCGAGCTGTTCTGTGATTTGAAGTTGTCCTTCGAAACCGTCGATCAGATTGCCGCAAGAACCGAACGCCCTCTCCAGGGTTTGGAAGATGCGCTTTTAACGATGAAGGGAAAGGGCCAGATCTTTGGTGTGGATCTGGGGGGGATAAACATATTCAAAATGGTGCCGTGGGTATTTGGGATATATGAGTTACAGCTTCCCCACATGGACAAGGAACTCGCCGAGATGTGCGAGGAATATATGAAAGTATATGGACCGCAGTTTCTCGCCAACAAACCGCAACTCATGCAAGTCATTCCCATTGAATCTGAGATAAAGGGCGTGCAGGAAGCCCTGCCTTATGAAAAAGTTTCCAATATTATCGAAAACAGTCAATCCATGATGTATTTTGATTGTATCTGTAAAAAGGAAAAGAACCTCATTGGCGACCCTTGTGACCGCCCGATGCAGGTGTGTACTGGATATGCACCGATTCCAGGTGTCTTTGATGATCACCCCTATGGAAAAACCATGAACAAAGAAGAGGCATACGCCCTGCTGGATAAAGCGGAAGAAGACGGCCTCGTGCACCTGACGTGGAATGTTAAAAGCGGCCAATTCTTTATCTGTAACTGCTGCGGTTGTTGCTGCGGTGTTTTGAGGGGCATCAACGAATTGGGCATTGATGCTTCCAAGGTGATCAACGCCCACTACTATGCTGAGATAGCTGCAGATGAATGCACCGCTTGTGGTGTATGCGCTGATGAGCGTTGCCAGGTGAATGCCATTGAAGCAGGAGATGACGCGTACCGGGTAATCCGGGAAAAATGCATTGGGTGCGGTCTTTGTATAACCACCTGCCCTGTTGAGGCCATCTCATTGATTCGGAAACCTGAGGATCAGATTGAAATACCCCCCACTGATGAATTGGAGTGGTATACCAAACGGGCCCAACTTCGCGGCGTAGATATCAGTAAATACACTTAGATCAAACCCAGTTGAACCGCTAAACCCCATGGTCATCGTCTAAAGCGCTTTCCGGCGATTCACCGCTTGGTGGGGGCCAACAGTGGTTCGGCACCGAATAAATATGGATGCCCTAAAAAGCCGATTTGCCGGTGTGGCGAAATATTCAAACCCGATTCAGCCCAAAATTGACATAAACACAAAATACTAAATATATTTTACACCATCTGCCATATTGCTGGTTTGGCAAATGACAGGTCCGCAGCGATTTTATAAATAATTGACTTTAAGATATTTATATTTAACGAATAGCTTAATTCCCATCAGAACACATCGCCAAAATAAAATTATTCGAGCTACAATTCGGCAGCCCTCAAAGTACCCTGACCGGATATGTATCTTTAAAGATCAAATCGGTTCCTAAAATGTATGCAAGATATTTAGGCCCCAAAAGAACCATATTAAAAACTTGATTCCCAAAAAGGAGAGTTAATATGAAAGTTCTTGTGACCGGTGCTAATGGACATTTAGGCTTCAATCTGGTCAAGGAATTGCTCAAATCAGAGCACTCGGTTCGGGCAAGCATCCGCTCCCTGGAGGATACCCAAAACGTGGAACGGCTTAAATCTCTTGGAGCTGTGGAGGTTGTGGAAGCAAATCTGGACCGGCAGGATCAACTGACGGCTGCCATGGAGGGCATCGACCTATTGTTCCATGTAGCTGCGGTATATTCATACACGGCGGGCAAGGAACAGGAGATTATCGATGGCTCGCTCAAAGGAATCGAAAATGCCTTTTATGCAGCGCATGCGGCCAAGGTTAAAAAAACAGTATTGACGTCTTCCGTTGTCACGCTCCCCTTGACAGAGCCCGGTGCGCCGCCTTCAGATGAAAATGACTGGACCGACGACACGCGGGTTCCCTATCTCAAGGCAAAAACGGAAGGTGAAAAACTGGCCTGGCACATTGCCAAAGACAAAAAATTGGAAATGGTGTCAGTCCTGCCAGGGGCCATCGGCGGGCCGGGATTTGCGAAGAATACGCCGACCATCGATATATTGGAAGCAATGATGATGGGCGCCATGAGGTTTGGCGTGTTGGATATAGATTTTGCTTACATTGATGTCAGGGATGTTGTATCTGCCCACATCCTCGCCGGAGAAAAAGACTGTGAAGGCCGGTTCATTGCCTGCAGTAACTCATCCCCAACATTCAGAGATATTATTGAAACCATGCACCGTATTGACCCCAAAATACCATTGCCCATGATGACGATGCCCAATTTTATGTTTGGCGCCATGGGTTTCTTTGACAAATTCAACCAGTTTGTCATGGGAACACCGTCAATCGTCAATCCGGAATTATTGGCAACCATTAAAGGAAAATCATGGAATTTCAGCAATAAGCGGATCAAGGAGACCCTGGGGTGGCAGCCGCAAATCTCGCTTGAGCAAAGTCTGCGAGACACGCTTGAAGAGATTAAAAATCTAAAAGGTCAGACCTGACAGCTCTTTGAATGGGCGAGGGTTCCGAAGAATGTGGCAACAATCAAATTCAAAGAGGTACCTAATAGAAGCCAACAATTAACCAGGTATATCCTTGGAAAACAAAGGCGGTAGGCCTACCCATCAACAAATTGACCACGCCCGTAATTGAAAAAGGCCTTGGCTGATGAACGCCGCCTTTTTCGATTTCCCGGTGCGCCCGGCAGGACTTGTAACCCTTTGGCTTATTCGAATACGCCTGAGGCGTACAAGCCTGCGGCCAACGGATTGGATTCTATGAAACGCCGAGCTTGCTAACCTCCTAAAATTAAATCAACATATTCAAATTTAAAAGTTAAAAATGCCAAATGTTTATGGATTACAATGCGTATTGGTAGGCGAAATGAAATGCATTCAGCCTCAACACTGATTATCTAAATATTGCCGAAACCGAATATACCGGCGAACTGCGGAATATGGATTCTATGATGAACTTTGGCTGGGAACAAAAACGGAAGATTGGTTTTACCAGGCCGCCGGAGCTAAATCACAAGCGTCAGAATACAACGGCACCTTTAATGAAACCGGCTGGTCGCTCTTCGGAGTCTTTGATTGCCTGTGAAAGCTCTTCAAGGCGGTAGGTACGATTGTTTATTTTTTCAAAGGGATACTTTCCGGTATCGATAAGCTTCATGGCATCGGATACATTGCCGGCCTGACCCAGCCCACTGATAAGTGATACGCTCTTCCACACCAGTTCATCAAATTTGATCGGGGTTTCAATCCCCCCGGACAGCCCGATGTTAATGATCCGGCCGGCCCGCCGCACCATTTTAACGGCGGCCTGAATGCCTTCCGGCGTTCCGGAAGTTTCGATCACCACCTCCGGCCCGCCGGGAATTAAACGCATCACTGTTTCCACGGGATCGTCCTGGTCGACATTTATGACGTCATGGGCGCCGAATTCCTTGGCCAATTGCAACCGATCGGTATCACAGTCAAGGCCCAGCACCACAACTGGATTGGCGCCGGAATGTAGGGCGGCAGCCAGGCTGCACAGGCCCTGTGAACCTGGGCCGGATATTACGACGGACTCTCCGAAGCCGACTTTTCCCAGGGTTTTGACCCAGCGGACACCATTGGCAACGACAGATGAAATACTGGCGGCAGAGTCGGCAATGTTCTTGTTCTGCTTGTGAACGATGGTGCCGGACACCAGGTAGAAATACTCGCTATAGCCCCCAAAGAGGTATGGCGCTTTATCACACGGCAGGCTGATCCCATAGATACCGCCATGGGTGCAGTGGTGATAGAAATGATCGCTGCGGGAATGTCGGCAGTGTCCGCAGGCGATATAGGGCTCCACCGTGATGCGGTCACCGGCTTTAATGTTATACCAATTGAATGCTTCGCTGCCGACCTCGACTACTTTTCCGGCAATTTCATGCCCCATGATCAGAGGATAGCGACCGACTGGGGTATGCCCTTTGAAAACCTTGATATCAGTCGAACAGACCGATGTGACGGTTGTTTTTACAAGCACGTGGTCCGCAGGTGTTTTTTGCAATTCAAACTCTTGAAGTTCCATCTGTCCGGGTGCTGTTACCACCATTGCTTTAGAATTCATGTAATACCTCAGCGATTTGTGAATTTATCGAACGCTGCCTGCCGGAGGAAACAAGCACCAAAACGTTTCTTCAAAAGACACCTTATTTCAGTTGCCGGCCAGCATTTATGTTTCAAACAATGATTGGGCCCGTTCAAACTGGCCAGGATGCATTTTAGGGGTCTCATATTCTGGGGCTTACCCTGCGGGCTGGCGCGTATGGCTGGTTGCCGGGGTCAGGCTTTCTGCTTGGGCTCGATCAAGGGTATTTCCGCAGCCTGATCCATTTCCAATTCGAATTCGACGTTCAGTAATTCCTGGATATGCACTTCAAAGGTTACATAAACGGGGTTGCCGCCGGGATAGAAATGCCCACCGTTGAGCTGACCTTCCGGAGTGACCACCAGCCCATGAAAATGGATGATCGGCTCACCGTTATCCGGTATGCCCAACCTGCCCATGCCTGACCACACTTCGATAGGACCCGTCAGATTGACGTTGGGCAAGCGCTCCACTTTATCGGGATCGGCTGCAGCGAACCGTATTCCCGGTGAAAAATTCGTTTTGGCCAGACTACCGAAGGCATTGACCCAGGCCGACTTCACTTGGTGGGATTTGGCCATTTCAATAATGCCAAGCAGCATATCGCAGCCCGGCAGCAGGCGCCCACTGATGATTCTTCCCGGTTGGCCGGCAACACTGTTGAAACGCGGATTGCCTTCGTGCCCCTCCCAGATATGCCAGGGAAAGCTTTCAACCTGCGGTTTGTTTTCATTCATTTTATTCAACTTCCGTTAGGGTTATAGCATCACCGATCCGCCATTGCTGTCCAGGCAGGCCCCGTTTAGGTAGGAGGCTGCGTCACTCAGCATGAAAGCAATAACTTCGGCATGCTCCTCGGGTTCGGCCAAACGGCCCAAGGCAATGCGCGCTTCCAGATCTTTGATCTCTCCGGGAGCCAGGTTATCATGAATCATCGGTGTGTGCGTAGCACCGGGGCAGAATGCGTTGGCGCGTATGCCCTGGGTGCAAAGCTCTCGGGCCATATGCCGGGTGATGCCGATCACCGCATGCTTGGATGCACAATAATGGGCGCCGCCGATCAGACTTATTGAACGCCCAGCTACGCTGGCCACGTTGACGATGGTACCGCCGCCCTGTTTGAGCATCTCGCGAACAACAAGTTGGTTGCACATAAAGAGTCCGCGTACATTCGTATCCAAAAGTTCGTCCCACTCCTGCATGGAGATGTCCGTAAAACGGGTCCTGAACAAGATGCCAGCACTGGTCACCAGGAAATCAATTTTGCCGAACCGGGTCAGCGTCTCGTCTACCATACGCCGGACATCACGCTCCTTGGAAACGTCGGCATCAACAGCCAGAGGTGCGGTTGGGCCTCTTTCCCTGCAGGCACGTGTCACCGCTTCCAGGCCGGATGAATCGCGGTCAACCAGGACAAGACCGGCATTGGATTCCGCCAATAAAAGCGCCACCGCTTTGCCGATACCGCTCGCCGGGCCGGTGACAATGCCGCATTGATCACTGAAGTCAAATCGCGTATTCATTCATCCTCCGTATACCATATTGAAAAAGCCGCTGTCGGTCGTGAGAATTTGCACGGCAAACCGGTCGAGGCAGGATTACGCCTACTCTCCTAAACGATTTTTCACAGATAATCAAGATACCCGCCTGGTTGACTCATCCAACCCAATCCCGCTAAGTGCCTGGTTTTCGGTTTTTCCCAAAGTTAACCGCTCGGAGCAATTAGGATCAGCCGTGCCCGGCTTGTATGCGTCTGCTAAAATTTGGGTTCTCAGCAGATGTTGTCGTTTTAGTGGATGTTTGCACCGATCAGCATATAACACGCTAATATGAGTGTTGGTTCGCGCTTCTTATTTCTAATCGTCAGCAAGTCAATCACATTACCAAGCAACTGAAATGGTTGCCGAATCAGCGCTAAACCGACCCGGAAGTGGCGGGGCAAGTTGCCAGCAGGACCAATATGCACAATCTGCCCCACCGCAGTTCGTAATACGGTCAGGTCCGGGGTAAGCTGACCTCAAACCAATTTTTCTCTCTGTGCATCGCGGTATCATGAAGTCCCGCTTCAAAACATTACCACAAAGTGGTATATATGGTTGAGATTGCCATTTGATCTTGATAAGGAAAATTTAGGTACTGGCAATTGCGCAACCACCGTTAGGATGATGGCCTACCAACTGCTTGAAAAAGGCACCCCAACGGGTTGGGGAAGGAGTTCATTCATTGGAAACCATAGCGCTGACTATCGACGGTAAAAAGATCACCTGCCCCGCCGGCAGCAGCTTGCTTGAAGCCGCCGACCAGAATGACATCAAGATTCCCAGGCTCTGCTATCACCCGGATCTCAAGCCCTATGGCGCCTGTCGCATGTGCCTGGTGGAAAATGAAAGCGGGCGTCTTGTAGCCGCCTGTGTAACCCCGGCAGCCACCGGAATGGAGATTCAAACCGCTACCCCCCGCATCCTCAAGCATCGCCGTAATATCGTGCGCTTGATGATTGCCGAGCACCCGGAGTCATGTATTCTCTGCGCCAAGGGAAACAGGTGCCAATTGCGCCAGGCAGCAGCCAATTTGGGGATCGGCGAAACCGACCTCTACCCCATGCCCAACCACAAGCCCTTCGAGGAAGCCAATCCCTTCATGATCCGGGACCTGAGCAAGTGCATCCTCTGCGGCAAGTGCATCCGTGCGGACCACGAGCTGGTAGAGATCGGCGCCATTGACTATAACATGCGCGGCTTTCGCTCCCGCCCGGCCACCGTCCATGACCGGGGTCTCGAACAATCCAACTGTACCTTCTGCGGCACCTGCCTCAGCCTTTGCCCCACCGGTGCCTTGTCCGCGAAAAACATGCAATTCGCGGGAAGTCCTGCGGAGGAGCAAGATTCCATTTGCGGCTTTTGCGGGGTCGGCTGTCGCCTGACCATAGGAAGCTTCGAAAATCGTATTGTAGAGGTCAATCCGGCCCATGATTCCGAAAGTGTCAATGGTGCCACGCTATGTGTGAGGGGGCACTTTGCGCATGATTATTTAGGCTCATCCCGTCGCCTGGTCAGTCCCTTGATGCGCAAAGAAAAAGAAGCGCAACCGGAATTGGTTCCGATTTCATGGGATGAGGCCCTGGATCGAGTGGCCGGCCGCCTAAAGGATATCAAAGACAAGTACGGTCCCCAGAGCATCGGTTTCATGGGTTCCTCCAAATGCACCCTCGAAGAAAATTATCTGTTCCAGAAGTTGGCGCGGGTTTGCATGGGCACCAACAATGTGGACAACGGCGGCCATGTCTACGGACAATCTCAAACCCGAATTCTGGATGAAAAGACGGACGGTGGCTATCGCTTGGCCCACTTGGCCGACCTGAAGAATGCGGATGTCATTTTTATCCTGGGCGCCGATCCCAGCCACTCGGTTCCGGTAATGGCCTACTATCTCAAACGGGCCGCCCGTAATGGGATCCCAATGATCGTTGCGGACCCGCGCCGGACAGAGTTGGTCAATTTTGCACGCTTGTGGCTGCCGGTAACCCCCGCTGGCGACCTGGCGTTGATCAATGCCCTATCCGCCCTGCTTTTGGAGAGGGACAGCTGTGACCAGGGTTTCATCGATCGCTGCACCGCTGGATTTTCTGCTTTCCAGCAGGCGTTGGCCGGAATTAATTTAGATGAAAGCGGCCCCATGACCGGTTTGGAACCAGCGGCCATAAAGTCGGCGGTTGACTTGCTCAGCGGCAAAAAAATCACCTTTGTCATCGGACACGGCATTCTGCAACGTAAAAATGCGGATAAAAGCCTGGCTGCCGTCCTTAATCTGTCCCTGATGAGCGGTAGCCTGGGCCGCGGCCGCGGAGGCATCTTCATCGTCTCCAAGGAGAACAATCAGCAGGGCGCTCTGGATATGGGCGCCTCACCTGATTTGCTGCCCGGTCGTCAACCCGTTGGCAGCAGTGGCTTGAAAAAAGTTTGGGAGCAAAACTGGCATACAAAACTCTCCCCGGATGCCGGACTGAATATGCCGGAAATGATCAGGGCTGCTGAAAATGGATCGCTGAAAGCGCTCTATATCCTGGGCGAGAATCCTTTGACCGCCCTGCCACAGCATGCGCGCGTCAAGCGCGCGCTCAAGAAGCTGGATTTTCTGGTGGTTCAGGATATTCTCACCAATAAAACGGCGGCCATGGCACATGTGGTCCTGGCGGGCGCGGCCATGGCTGAGAAAGCGGGGGCCTTCACCAGTCTCGAGGGTCGGATTCAATCCTTCTTGCCGGTTGTTGCGCCCCCCGGCAAAGCCCGGGCCGACTGGAAAATACTCGACCAGCTTCAGGCCAGACTTGGCCGTACCGGACCGTTTGATACGATCGATAAGATAAGAGCAGAAATTCGACGATTCATTCCCATGTACGCTGCCCTCAACGGCCATCATGAGGCCTGGATCCAGCCAAACGCCCAAAAGGCCGCCTTCCATATCCAGGGTGACGCTGAACGGATCTCTTTTTGCCCGGTCGTTTCAGCGCGGGTAACGTCACCGGAAAAAAATTATCCCTTTACAGCCATTGTGGGTACCCGCCGATACCAGTTGGGAAGCGGCACCCGCACCCGGGCTTCCGGGCGCATTCAAGGATTGGGGTCCGCCGGCCGACTGGAGATCTCGCCGGCGGATGCGGCGGCCCTTGATTTTAGCGATGGTGATTCCGCCGTCGTCCGGTCTCCATGGGGGGAGATAAGGCGAGCGCTGCGCATCTCCTCGGATTTGAAACAGGGAAACATTTTTGTCCCCACCGGCGCCAACGGCAATGATGCCATGGAACTATTCGAACTGGCCGATGAGACCGAATGGAAGAGTTGTGCAGTCCAAATTGAAAAAGCCTAATTAGGAAGCCAAATGCAAACGCCAAAAATTGATCTCGGTAAACTCGACCCGATCATTAGAAAGCACCAAGCAGGCAGGTGGGCGCTGATTCCACTGCTCCAGGAAGTACAGGAGACTTATGGGTATGTTCCGCCCCAAACCATTGAGCCCATTGCGGCCGCCTTGAACCTGTTTCCGTCCCAAGTCCAGGGGGTCATTACTTTCTATGCCGGGTTTTCTTTGAAACCCAAGGGCAAGTATGTCTGCAAGGTCTGCCGGGGCACGGCCTGCCACGTCAAGGGCAGCCGCAGCATCCTAAATCTGATGCAAAAAGAGCTCGATCTCAAGGAGGGCGAGACCAGTTTGGACTACCAGTTCACCTTGGAAACCGTCGCCTGTTTAGGGGCCTGTTTCCTGGCCCCCACGATGATGATCAACCGTGACTATTTCGGTAAAATCTCGCCGAGCAAGGTCACGAGCGTGTTGGGAGAGTATCGTAAGAAGTAAACATGGGAGCAGAAATGGAGAAGATTGCATCCATCGGGCAGTTGGAATGGCTTCGCAACAACATCCTTTCCCGCAAAGACGAGCATGGTTTTGAAGTGCATGTATGCATGACCGGGTGCCGCGCTTATGGGGCCGCGAGTGTGCTGGAAGCGTTGCAGGATGAAGTCAAGAGCCAGGGAATGGACAAACTGGTGGAAATCCGCTCCACCGGGTGCCACGGGTTCTGCGCCAAAGCCCCGGTCGTGGCCATCGAGCCACTGGGGGTCCAGTACCAGGAGGTAGCCCCGGATGACGCCGTGGAGATCGTGGCCAAAACACTCAAGCAGAATCAACTCATCGAACGCCTGGCCTATTGCGCACCGCAATCTTTGCAACCCATTTTCTACCGGAACCAGATTCCCTTTTATGCCAAGCAGGAGCGCCGGGTGTTGGCCAACTGCGGCCGCATAGACCCCACCAATATTGAGCACTATATTGCTGCCGGCGGATATCATGCCCTGGTCAAGGCGCTGTCCAAAATGAAGCCGGAACAGGTAATCGACGAAGTTTTAACCGCTAAACTCAGGGGACGGGGCGGCGCCGGTTTTCCTACCGGCCTCAAGTGGAAGTTTGCCCGCCAGGCAGATGGCAATCCCAAATACATCGTGTGCAACGCCGACGAAGGCGATCCAGGGGCCTTCATGGATCGGGCCATCCTGGAAGGCGATCCCCATGCCGTGGTTGAAGGCATGCTGATTGGCGCCTATGCCATGGGCAGCGAGTACGGCTTCATCTATGTGCGGGAGGAATATCCCATTGCCATCGACCATCTCAACCTGGCCATAGAGCAGGCCAACGAGCTGGGGCTGTTGGGAGAAAATATCCTGGGGCTTGGATTTAATTTTGATCTCTCCCTGCGGTTAGGGGCTGGCGCCTTTGTCTGCGGCGAAGAAACCGCCCTGATGGCCTCCATAGAGGGCCAGCGCGGTATGCCGCGGGCGCGGCCGCCCTTTCCGGCCCAGGCCGGGATCGACGGCAAACCCACCAATATCAACAATGTTGAAACCTGGGCCAACGTGCCGCTGATCGTTAAAAACGGCGCCGCCTGGTACGGTGAAGTGGGCACCGCAGACAGCAAGGGCACCAAGATCTTCTCCCTGGCCGGCAAGGTCAATAACACCGGCCTGGTGGAGGTGCCCCTGGGCGCCACGGTCAAGGATGTGATCTACGATATCGGCGGCGGCATTCCCATGGGACGGGCCTTCAAGGCCGTGCAGATGGGCGGCCCGGCCGGCGGCTGCGTGCCGGCCCAGTTTTTGAACTTGACCATCGACTACGAATCGGTACAGCGCGTGGGCGCCATCATGGGCTCGGGCGGCATGGTGGTCATGGATGAAAATAACTGCATGGTGGAGATCGCCCGCTTTTTCCTCAATTTCACGCAATCCGAGTCCTGTGGCAAATGCGCGCCTTGCCGCCTGGGGACGACCCAGCTACTGGAAATTTTAACCCGCATTACCCGGGGGCAAGGCCGTCCCGAGGACATCGATACCATCCGGGAGTTGGGTGAAACCCTCACTGAATCATCCCTGTGCGGCCTGGGCCAGGCCTGCTCCAAGCCCGCCCTGTCCACCTTGAAGTACTTCCTACGGGAATACGAAGATCATATCCGCGAACATCGCTGTGCCGGCGCGGTCTGCGATTCAATGGTCATCTCAGCCTGCCAGCATGCCTGCCCGGCCGGAATCGATGTGCCCAATTATGTGGCGGCCGTGGCCGAAGGGGAATATGAGAAATCGGTGGACATCATACGGGAACGCAATCCTTTCCCGGCGGTCTGCGGCCGCATCTGCATCCACCCCTGTGAATCCAAGTGCCGCCGCGGGGAGCTGGACCAGCCCGTGGCCATCCGGGCAATCAAAAGGTTGGCCGCCGACTGGTATTTCAAAAACATCGGTCCCGAAAGGGAGCCCTTTGCCGTCACCCGTAAAGAGAGGATCGCCATTGTGGGCGCCGGGCCGGCCGGATTGACCTGCGCTTACTTTCTGGCCAAAATGGGGTATCAGACCACCGTGTTCGAATCCCAATCCGTAGCCGGCGGCATGCTGGGCATAGCCGTGCCGGAGTTCCGGCTCCCCCGGGAGGTCATCGAACAAGAAATTCAGTACATTGAAAATTGCGGCGTCGAAATCCGCTATAACTCACCCATTGACGCCAAACACACCTTCAATAACCTGCTGGAAGAGGGCTACGGCGCCGTGTTTATCGCGGCCGGCGCCCAGGCCAGCAAACGCATCGGCATTCCCGGCGAAGAAGAGGGGCTGGAAGGTCTCTATTATGGTCTTGACTTCTTGAACCAGGTGCGCATGGGCGAAGAAGTTCACCTCAGCGGCAAGACCGTCATCATCGGCGGGGGCAATGTAGCCGTGGATGCAGCCCGAACCGCCCTCAGGGCCGGCACCCGGGATGCCCATCTTTTCTGCCTGGAGCCCCGTGATGAGATGCCGGCCTGGGAAAAGGATGTCGGCGAGGCCATCGAGGAAGGCGTGGTGATTAACAGCGAGGCCTCACCCAGCAAGATCACCCACCAGGACGGTCGCGTTACCGGCATTGAATTCACCCGTTGTGTCTGCGTTTTCGACGACGAAGGTTGTTTCAATCCCACCTGCGATCTGGATGACACCCGTTTGGTGGATGCCGACAACATTATCATCTCCATCGGCCAGGCCGCGGACATGTCGTTTCTGGATGACGACAGCCGTCTGGAGCGTGAGCTGTGGGGCAGCCTGACAGTGGACACCAACACCCTGGCCACCAATGTTCCGGGGGTGTTCGCCGGTGGCGACTTCACCACCGGACCCACGTTTGTCATCCGGGCCATTGCTTCTGGTCGCCGGGCGGCCCTGGCCATAAATAAATACTTCTCGGGCGATGATACCCCGGTGTATATCCCTGATGAAAAATCGGCCCGGCATACAACGACCGGCCTGGCATTGGATGAAGAAAGCACGGAAGACAAACCCCGATTCGAAGTGGATTTCGAAGATCCCACTCAGCGGGTCAAGGATTTCAGGGAAGTCGAACTCGGTTTCACCGCCGAAGAGGGTCGCCGCGAGGCGGTTCGCTGCCTGCGCTGTGACCTGGAAGAAAAGGAGCAGAGGGAATGATTCGATCGATTACACAAACCAAACAGGATGCGGATATCGACCGCCTGCTCGAAGGGCTGAACCGGATTTTCATCGTGGGTTGCGGTACTTGCGTCACCCTTACCCGCACTGGCGGCGATCCCGAAGTGCGCGCCATGAAGGAAGCACTGGCCCAAAAGGGCAAGCTGGTGACCGGTCACACCGTGGTGCCGGTGGCCTGCGACAACCTGACACGCGAGTTTTTTACCGACTTTGCGGCACCCATCGAACAGGCCGATGGCCTGCTGGTCATGACCTGTGCATTCGGCGTGCAAACCATTGCCCGACAGATGAAAAAGATGGTGGTGCCAGCCCTGGACACCCTTTTCATCGGCAAGGAGACCGCCTTCGGCACCTTTGATGAGATCTGCACCCAATGCGGCACCTGCATCATCGGTGAAACGGGTGGCATCTGTCCGGTGACGAATTGCCATAAAGGTTTGGTCAACGGCCCTTGCGGCGGCACAAACCACGGCAAGTGTGAAATCGATGTCGAAAAAGACTGTGTTTGGACCCTTATCTACAACCGGCTCAATGAGCTGGGCCGGCTGGATAGCATGCGACGGTACCAGAAACCTCGGAATTACCTTGGCGAACCCAAACCCGGCAAGCTAAAGCTGGCGAAGGAGTGACACCATGCCAACCCCATTTAAAGAAGTCCTGGAATCCGGCAAATTTGTTGTTACCAGCGAAGTGGCTCCTCCCAAAGGGACCAATTTGGAAAAATTCAAGCACCACGTTGAATTGCTCAGAGACAAGGTGGATGCCATGAACGTGACCGACAACCAGAGTTCGGTGATGCGCTTCCCGTCCATCGGCGGTTGTCTGCTGGTCAAGGAGCTGGGAGGCGAGGCCATTCTCCAGATGACCTGCCGGGACCGTAACCGCCTGGCACTTCAGGCGGATCTGCTGTTTGCCAATTTCCAGGGCATCGACAACGTGCTCTGCCTGACCGGTGACTCCGTCATGCTGGGTGACCACAAGGAGGCCAAAAGCGTTTTTGATATGGACTCCAGCCAATTGCTGGAAGCCGTGAGAATCATGGAAAAGGGCAAAGATCTGGGCGGCAACGACCTGGACGGAGGGATCTCCTTTTGCGCCGGCGCCGTCGTCACCCCCGAAGCCGACCCCCTTGAACCCCAGTTGATCAAATTCGAGAAAAAGATCGATGCCGGGGCCGAGTTCATCCAAACCCAGGCGGTGTACGATTTAGATAAATTTAAGGAGTTTATGGAATACGCCCGGCAATTCAAAATTAAAATATTAGCGGGTATCATCCTGCTCACATCCGCACCCATGGCGCGCTTTATGAATAAGAACATCGCCGGCGTTTTTGTCCCTCAAAACCTAATCGACGAGCTGGCCGCCGCGCCCAAGGGCCAGGCGCTTGCCAAAGGTATCGAAATAGCGGGACGCATGATCAAGCGTATCAAGGCAGAAGAAATGTGCGACGGTGTCCACATCATGGCCATCGGCAAGGAAGAGACGGTCCCGGACATCATGGCCGCGGCGGGATTGATTTGATCTTTCTGGTTAGACGCGGCTTCAAAACCTTCAATCGGGTTCAAGATCAATTCGGCCACGAGGTTCAAACCGGAGGAATACCACAGTATTTAGAGGGTTTGAACCGAGTGCCCAACACAGAGATTGGGCCCGAAGAGAGGTTTTGAAACCACTTCTAGGCAAATGCAACCTACTTAATTGGGAAGGGTTTTTGATCTCATGACAACCAAGCTGGAATTTCGCAATATCCTTTTGTGCACAGATTATTCTCAGGACGCAGATGCTGCATTTATTCATGCTTTTGATCAGGCCAAAAAATACGGTTCCACGCTCCATATTCTCAATGTCATCCCGACTGTGAATCCGTGCAATGTCAAGGTATTTGGTGACGACCTGTCCCGGAAAAAGACAATTAAAAAATCACGTGAATTAGACGAGCAATACCGGCTCCAAGCCTTGGGCGCCTTAAAAAAGACCTATCGCAATCGGTGTAAGGATCAAGTTGACTATGTCATTGATGTCAAGCTTGGTTCGCCGGATATTGAAATCATCAAGTATTCAGAGGAAAACAATGTTGAAATGATTATTATGGGAACGGCCGGCAGAGAAGAAACCAAACGTTTGGTCTACATCAAGACCGCCGCCAATGTCTCCAAGTATGCCAACTGCCAGGTAATAACCATCGGCCGGCCCAGACAGTAGAGGCTATCTCAAAAATAGGATTTCGGTTCAAGATCAAGGCGGCCGTAAGGTTCCAACCGGAGGAATACTCAAGTATTTCGAGGATAGCGCTAAAGCTTCACTCCGTGCCGAAACCGAACGCCCAACACAGAGATTGGGCCAAAAGACATTTTTGAGATAGCCTCTAGATAATTTACGACCCCATCAGCGTGGTTTCAAGGATTACCTATGAATTACACCAACAATTCCAAGCTCATCGACCTGACATTCAAAAGCATTATCGATGCCTTACCCTGTTACATCATGATCCAGGATCGGCAATTCAATATCCTTTTTGCCAACCAGACATTCAAAAATGATTTTGGGGAGGAGATCACCGGTAAATCATGCTACGCGGTACTAAAAGGTTCCCGTCACCAGTGTAATGTTTGTCCAGTCCGTGAATCGTTCAAAGACAACGGTGTCCATATAGTCGAAGAGACCATTCATCTGTCGGATATAAAAGTTATTGAAATGATCGCCTTTTCAGCCCCATTGTTTGATGCGGTTGGAAATGTGAATGCCTGCATCAAGCTGCTTGTCAATGTTGGAACCATTAAAGATTCGCAACGGGAGTTCGTGAAATTAGGTCAATCGATCGCCCTGCTTTCCCATGATATCAAGAATATCCTGGAAGGCCTCAAGGGCGGGGCTTATGTGGTCGAAGAAGGCATGAAAGACCAAGACACCCAGCTGGCCTACAGAGGATGGGAAATCGTATCAAAAAATATTTCCGAAATTACACGGATAACCCAGAATATACTGTATTCCGCCAAAAAACAAAAACCGACCTTCAAAGATACCAAGCCCTGGGTTATCGCCCGCCAGGCAAGTCAATTGTTTTCCGAGAAGGCCTCTTCCATGGGCATTCAGATGCTCAAGGAGCTGAATCCCAATGTCCCGGCCATGAAAGCGGATTCAGCCGGCATTTCCAGAATGTTGGGAAACTTGATCTGGAATGCACTGCAGGCCTGTCAGAAAGATAAATACAAAACCAAACATGTTATCATTGTGCGCGTCGATTATTTCGACAATTACCATTTCATGTTTGAAGTGGAAGATAACGCTCAGGGTATGGAAAAAGAGATAATGGAAAATCTATTTGAGGAATATTTTACGTCCAAGGGTGACTCAGGTAACGGTCTCGGCCTGATGGTGGTGGATCGTATCGTCAGTCATCATCACGGTAGAGTAGAGGTGCTGAGTAAAAAAGGTGCAGGTAGCCTTTTCAGGGTGATTTTCCGACTACAAGATTCGTATCTGGATATGGAGTGACACAGTCAAGAAGCTAACTCAAAAAAGTCTTTTGGCCCAAACTCGGTGTTGGGCGCTCGGTTCAAGTCCTCGAAATACTCCAGTATTCCTCCGGGTTGAACCCCGCGGCCGCCTTGATTTTGAACCAAAATCCGTTTTTTGAAATTGCTTCTAATCACCTGATATCTTCATCATGTGGCTAACTAAAGCAAAGGGGGCAGCAGATCATGGGTAAAACGCCATCGAAGATTGTGATCATTGATGACAACTCGGACTTTTTATTCACAATGGAGACATTTCTTACCCGGAATGGATTTAAAGTGGAAACGGCATCAGACGGCACCACAGGCTTCGAACTGATCCAGAAGCATCGGCCGGATCTGGTCATGCTGGATGTCATGATGGAAGCCACGTATTCCGGTTTTGAAGTCTGTCGGCTCGTCCGAAACGACCCAGACCTCAAGACAACGCCCATCATCGGTATCTCCGGAATGGCCGATGAGATCGGGGTGAAATTCGATAAGTACGAAGATAGAGAATATTTCACCCCGGACGCATTTTTTGATAAACCCGTCGATAAAGATGCACTTCTGGCGAAAATTAGTGATTTTCTTTCTTAGATTTTAGATCCAGTTCCATCTGGTCAAAACGTGTTGCCGACGACGCGATGGTTTTGGCTGGCACTTTAGCCCGATAAATAAAACAAAGGGCTCAGACCTACACATTGACAAAATGGCCACTCTTAAAGTTGAAAAAGGCTGTGTTAAGCGAACACAGCCTTTTTCAATTATCAGGTACGCCGGCAGGATCCGAACCCCGCTAAACTGCAGGGGGATTTTGCAAGGCTCAACCTGCCGAGAACCTCCAAAACTTCCACCGGGTCATCCTGTGCTTATGAGACCCTATCAAGGCCTCAAACAGTAAGAATCCTGGCACTTTTCTCTTATCCCCGTTTAACCTGCTGAGAACCTCTATACACTCAGGCAAACGAGATTCCGAGAGTCTCAGTGAGATAACCGGAGACAGGCATATCTTGCCTGGGATCTGCTTGAGAATCTCAGTAGGATACCTCCCCTTTGCCCAATTTCCAGGGCATCTCTTGCCTGCCAAATTATTCCCTGGTTAATTACGAGGGGTTTTCCGTTTTGAATCCCCTGCTGAAAGATCCAGAAAGGATGGTCGCCGGCCATGGGCGCTTTTGATCTCGGAAAATATGCAGAGACATGTAGCGAACGTCTATTTCAAAATCGCTGAAAACATCTGTTCAAAATACATGTTAAACAGGAAATGATCACTGATTCGGTTTCAGTCGAGTTCTCCCAGGGCAAAAATTTGGGAGAAAATCTGGTCGTTATCAAACCCTCTAAGCCGGATCGCCCCTGATCGGCAGGAGGCCGTACATAAACCGCAACCCTTACACAAAACAGGTTCAATTCTTGCTCTGCCCGGAAAATTTTTATCTGTCATGGGAATATAGGCAGGGGCTGAGAATGGACAGATCGAGACACACACCCCGCATTGACTGCATTTCATGGGTTCTACCCAGGCGGTCGTTCCACTGGTATGAATCTTTTCTTTAGCCAGAAGGGTAACGGCCCGTGTGGCGGCCGCAGCTGCCTGGGCAATGGATTCGTCAACAGGCTTGGGTGCATGTGCCAGTCCACAGATAAACACCCCTTCTGTTGCGCAGTCCACCGGCCTCAGTTTGGCATGGGCCTCCATAAAAAAACCGTCATCATTCAGTGCCACCTTATATTGTTTGGCCAACTGGTCCTCCCCGGGAGGTACAACAGCGCTGGCCAGAACCAACAGATCCGTTGAAATCTGCATTTTCCGTTTCAGTACGGTATCGGTGAAACTGACGGTCAGTTGATTCGGTGTATTATTTACAACATCGACACCGACATCCGTATTATACCTTAAAAACATAATCCCGGATTCTCTGGCCTCCCGGTATAAATGTTCACGCAGACCATAGGTGCGCATATCCTGGTAGAGAATGTAGATATTGATTTCAGGATTTTTTGCTTTAAGGGTAAGGGCGTTTTTGATGGAATGCGTGCAGCATAGTTTGGAACAATACGGGCGTTCAGGAATTCTTGATCCCACACACTGCAGAAAAACAAAGGTTTTTGCAGTTGAAACGCGTGGATCGTCCGCGATCAAACCGCCGGCCAGTTCAAGTCCGGTAATGACTCTGTCATCCTCTTTATACAGATATTGATCCGGCGAGTATTCCGTGGCACCCGAGGCAATAATCGTAACACCGTGTGTAATTTTCCGGATTCCGGTCGGCGTTTGAACGGTGGAGGTGAAATTACCCACAAATCCTTCCACAGCGGTAATAGTGGAATCGGTGAAGGCGACAATATTATAGTCCGAATCAATATCATCAACCACCTGATCAAGATACCGGGCCATGTTTTCACCCTGCCAGGTTTCATGCACATGCCTGGCATTTCCTCCAAGGACGGGTGCTTTCTCAACGATATAGGTTACATAACCCTGTCCGGACAACGTCCTTGCTGCAGTCATACCCGCAATGCCGCCGCCGACCACCAGGGCGGCCTGATTGATCTTGAGCAGGGTCTCACTTAGGGGTTGCAACTGCTGCCCCTTGGCAGCAGCCATGCGAACAAGATCTTTGGCTTTTTGTGTGGCGGCATCGGGATTGGTTTTATGGACCCAGGAGCATTGATTCCGGATATTGGCCATCTCAAAGACATATTTGTTTAGGCCGGCATTGGTCAGCGTTGCTTGAAAAAGCGGCTCATGCGTTTTCGGGGTACATGCAGCCAGGACGATCCGGTTAAGCTTTTTCTCTTTAATAATCTTGGCCAGGTTATTTAAGGCGTCCTGAGAGCAGGCAAATAGATTTTCTTCGGTGTACACCACGTGTCCAAGGGTTGATGCATATTCCACCACGGAGGGAACATCAATGATGTCTGCGATATTGGTGCCGCAGCGGCACACAAAAACACCGATACGGGGCGCATCACCCCGGATATCCATTTCAGGCACCAGATCTTTTGTCTGGGTCAATTGCCACCTGGTGTCGGCTAAAAGACCGCCGGCGATACCGGCACAGGCACTGGCTTCTACGACGGAGGTCGGGATATCTTTTGGGGCTTCGATGGCCCCGCAGACAAACACACCGTCCCGGGAAGTGATGACCGGATCAAAGCTGCTCGTGGAGACAAAACTGCTCTCATCGGTCTTAATGCCCATATCTTTTATCATTTTAACGGTGGCTGGATTGGCACCAAGACCGACAGAGAGCACCACCATATTAAAAGATTCTTCAACCTTGCGCCCAGAGGCGTCAAAATATCGAATCAGGTTATCTCCATTCTCGTCCGGCAATATATGGGTGATCTTTGATTTAACAAACCGGACACCGTATTGATCTTTAGCCCTATTGTAATACCGTTCAAAATCTTTACCCGTTGTACGCATATCCATATAAAAAATAGCGATATCCAAACCGTCGGCACTATGTTCTTTTGCCAGCATGGCCTCTTTGACGGCATAGGTACAGCATACTGATGAGCAGTATCCTCTGGCGCCGATGTGAACATCCCGTGATCCAATACACTGCAGCCAGGCTATTTTTTTAGGTTCCGCCTTGTCCGATGGTCTCACCAGATGGCCGCGATAAGGACCAGATGAAGACAAAATGCGCTCAAACTCAAGACTGGTGATGATATTTTTGGATTTCTGATACCCGTATACATCGTGGTCTACCGGATTGTAAGGCTCGCAGCCGCCTGCGAGGATGACCGCCCCCACGTTAAGCGTAAAATCCCGGGGTTGATCGATATAATTGATTGCACCGGTCGGACAAAATCTTTCACATTTTTTGCATTTCCCTTTGGTCAGAAACAGGCACTGTTCCGGGTCAATGGCGTATTTCAAAGGTACGGCCTGGGCATACTGGACGGAAATTGCTTTTTTCTTGGATAAATTGGCGTCGAAAGTATTGGGAACTTTCTTTGGACATTTGACTGAACAAAGACCGCAGGCAATACATTTTTTCATATCGCAGTAGCGGGGATGCTGGGTCAAAGAGACCGTGAAATTCCCTGTCCGCCCTGAAATGTCCCTAACTTCCGAAAGGGTTAACAGCTCAATATTGATATGCCGGCCGACCTCGACCAGTTTGGGAGAGATCACTCACATGGCACAGTCATTGGTTGGAAAGGTCTTGTCCAGCAGGGACATTAATCCGCCAATGGACGTGGTGTTCTCGACCAGGTAGACATAAAATCCGGAATCAGCCGCATCCAGAGCCGCCTGCATTCCGGCGATTCCGCCTCCAATGACCATTACCGCACCAATTTTGTCTTGGGACATATCTTCTCCTATCCCATATATGATTCAATATGATCGATATCCATTGCATTCAAATCCAAGGCCAGCGTATCCGTCTCCATACCCATGGCAAGCCCGAGAAGTTGGGGATAAACAAGCGCGGCAAGACCATGATCTCTTTCCGAATCCCGGGACATCATCTGCTGAACCCTGTCAAACTGCATCTGACAGAAAGGACAGGCCACACATAAAAAATCGGCACCCGCCCCAAGACCGTTCTTGATTTTTTTCCGGGTCAAATTCATGGAAAGATCATCCTGGATACCCAGTACGGGCGCCCCGCAGCATTCGAGTTTCAGATTCCAGTCAACGCTTTTGGCACCGGTCAGTTTTACCAGTTCGTCAAACAGAACGGGGGCTACGGGATTGTCAAACCGGGTTACATTTCCGGGCCTGAGTGCGTGACACCCGTAGTGCGTGGCAATGTTCAAATCAATATAAGGCCGGGATATTCTTTCTTTGAGAGCCAAGAGACCAACGTCATGGTACAAAACTGACAACAAATGCTTTATTTTCGGGCTGCGGGTATATTCAAACCCTTCTCCGGACAGGCTGGCGTTTACCCTGTCACGAAGTTCTGAATCCCGGTCAAGCAGGTGAGCTGCCTTTTTCAGACTGCCGAAGCAGCATTTGCAAAGCACCATCATATCCACGCCTCTATTTTCAGCCAATGCCAGGTTATACGCCGCCATTACCAGAAACGACTCAAGATCCGTATTCCGGATGGGATTACCGCAACATTTGAATGCCGGATCATCCGCTGTTTCAATTCCCAACGCGGTCAACACCGCCCGGGCCGATATTTCATACTGCTGTACCCGTGCCGGGATATTGCATCCGATAAATAAAAGATATTTCATCGATCATTCCCCATGGTATTCAATCCGTTGGCAATCCTCAGATCGTGAATTTTTTGGACCGCAATCGTTTTCCCGGGCGGAATGATTTTTCAAATCGTACAAAATGTCGGTGACTTTTACTCCCTGGGGGCAGTGCTCCTGGCACTGGTAACACGTCAGGCAATACCACAGCATTCTGGCACCCATGGCCAGATCTTTGATACCAAGACCCGCTGAACGCATAATCTGGTGCGGCATTAAATCTACGTGATATTCCGGATCTTCATAGTTGCCGATCACCGGACATACAGTGGAACAATTTTCACAAGAAAAGCAGTAAACAAACGTGGCGGCCTCGTTGGATAAACCGGGAAAGTGTTTATCCGAAGACGGGACTGGGGTTAAGTCCAATACGGGGTCAAATGGGTCTGTTTGGGATAGATCCCGGGTCATCTGATTGATGGCGGTCACCAGGGGTTGATCATACTGATCTGCGTCAAACCGGGTTTTATTAAGACCGCGAAAATATGAAAATGGAGTCAATACCAGAGACGGTGCCTGATTTGTATGGATCATCTCTTCTCTGACACTGAACCAGAGCTCTTTAAGATTGATTCCGGCTGGACAGACAACGGTGCAACGGTCACAATTGGTGCAGAGATAAATGCCCTGCTGGATGGCGCACAGCCCATCGCGACTTAACCGTTTATCGCTGAAATATGCGTTTAAAAAACGCATTCGTTCCGATGGCAGGATGGTATGATTGCCGATATGTTCAAATGCCATGGCAACGGAACAGCGGTTGCTGCAGGTCCCGCAACGCGTGCAGGCGTCCAGCTCCATCATCTGACGGGTTTTGATATTGGCCGGGTCAGATCTCTTGTCCATCACCGCATTGGCAAGCAGGCTCAACGGTGTGGTAAAAATATGGAACATCTTGCTGAAAGGTATAAGCGCAAGACCGAAGAAGGTGGCCAAGATGTGAATGTACCAGATTTTTTGATAGTGATGATATGAAGCGAGTTTAGTCAGTTCCATGGCCATGCCCGAAATGATGATCACCGCCAGGATGATCAGGGCATAGTAATCATTTGAATCGGTTTTGAGGCGCGGCACCTTAATGATAAACCGGCGATACAAAGAGATAGCGATACCCGCCAAAACCATCGCACCGGATACAAGCAGAAAAGGATTCAAGGTTAGATAATATTTGTCAAAAATCGATGTCACGATGATTTTATCAAGGGCATGGGTAACGAACAGGAACATGAATCCATGGAAAATGAGCATATGCATCAACCAGCGCAGAAAATCTTCACGCAGGATTTGGAGCTGCAGGATGACATCTGTTAGGAATGTTTTTGCAAGCTTGGAAAGCTTGGGACCGAACAGGGTCGCCGCTAATCCCTTCAGAGCGGTGCGGATATTAGGCGCAGATGATAATGAGCGCTTTGGCGCAGGGATATCAATGTTTAAACGAAACCAATTGGAAATTCTATATACTAAGCCCGCTGCAAAAAACGCCAGAGCCACATAAAGTGCGATATGATAAAGCATATATCAGTTTTCCTTTAAAAACCGGGCCAATTATTTCTTTCCATGCAATAACGGCATCCAACACAAGCATCAGGATAATAGGTCACCGCCCCGATTTTTGCCTTCTGGAAGGCTTTGACAAAACAAACCGAGGCACAAGCTGGTTCGAGACAGTGGTTGCACTGTAAATTTCTAAACTGCGGTTGAGCTGGCCCCTGCATTGCGTATTTGTTCACCACCGTATAGCTGTCTGTTGCTGTTCGGCGTTCAGTATGCGGCACGGAAAGATCCGCGAAGGCCTTGTCTGGCCTGGGAAGCTCATTACTATATTGCAGGCTGCCTCGCGGTTGCGGCAGCCGACACATAGTGAAATGTCATGCAAAACCCCAAAACTGCCGGGGTAACCCTCAAAATGTTGATTGCCGGCTGCATGCGCAGATTCGCCTGCGGCTGAACTTACTCCTCCCGCACCGAACCACCCCAAAAATCTTCTACGCGTTATGGACATGCGAATACTCCAAGCGGCACCCAATTAATTTGATGAATCTTTCTCCTTGTGACAATCCGTACACGCCGCGGGCTTTTCGATGTTCATCGCTGCATGGCAGCCCAGGCATTGCTGGTGATACGCGCCGACAATACCCGGTTTTGTGGGGTTGTCCGGATCCCACTTTTGGCCATGACAATTTCCGCAATTGGGCGGTCGTCTGGACAAAGGTGAGTTATGATGACACCCTTGACAAAGTGTCTCTTTGCGGCTGTGAAAATAACTTGCCAGTTTGTCATCTTTGATCTGGTCCATAAGTGCATTCAAGATCTTGCCATGTGGAAAATCAACAGGTCCGTACTTATCGGATAGTCTCTTTATAATGACCCGCTCAGGAACCTCACTTCCATCATCGGTCCCGGGCTCAGGGGGATTGGATAGATTTTTGCGCGCCCAATAAGCTTTGTCTTGATCCGTGTCAGAGGGCGGTTTTATATTGGCAAGCGGTACGGCGTGACACTTCAGGCAGCTATCCTCCGGCATCTTGCGGACACGGCCCATGAATCGATGGCAGCCTGCACAGCTTTCGTTCTGTTTTTTTACGTCATGGCAGCCCAGGCAACTTCTTGCGGAGCCGAGTGTATGGGCAGCTTTTTCCGAGTTTACGCCTTTTCCCTCAGCCGATCCATTCACTGTATGGCATTGTCCACAGGATTCTAAACTCGCATGATGGCACTGCCGGCATGTGTCATTGTACGTTTCATGGGCCTTATGATTAAAAGGCACCAAGTCCATCCTGTTAGTGCCCTGGTCCGATTTTAGACGTTTGGACGCAGCATTTATAAGGACCATTTCGGGTTGGTTCCTTTGCAACCGTGGAACCACGGGTATTTTTCTTATCTTCGCTTGAGCCGCTGCATCGTGGCACCCGGAGCAACTCAGCGGTGGTTTGATTACTTTCTCCGTTTCCGGTTTGGCTTTCGCATGACAATCGATACAGGCGATATGGGCTGCCAGCCGCAATGATATTCGGTTTTCCTTTGTCTCCTCTTCGTGGCAGTAGCGGCAGGAGCCCTCTTTGCCTTTGGCATAGAAAAGCTTTTTCTCCGTTTCGTTATATTCATGATGGCATTGCTGGCACTCATTTTTACTGGCTTCTGAGTGGCGAAAATGAAGTGATTTGTCCAATCCTGCCGGCTGTCTTGAGGAAGTGTAGTGATCATTTTCCCAATGACAATCATCGCACTCGACAGGCCCGGTCTTTTCTTTGGCTATTTTCATTTCGCCGTGACAGGAGATGCAGCCCTGGTGGTAGATGTTCATGACCTCTATCCGATCTGTATCCTTGATTCGTTTGAATTTGGGATACATCCGGTCGTTCTGCATCAAATGGCAGGCAGTGCAATCCATATTCTTATTGGCCAGGGCCGTGGTGTGTTTTTCATGGAGAAATACCACCGGCGCTTTTTCAAGATCGCCAAAAGAGGTTAATGAATCGATTTTGATTACATCGGCGCGTTTCTGAACGGGGCGTTCATGAAAGTCAGAACTGCTGAAGGCGGCCATAGAAAGGAAAAGAGTCAAAACGATAAGGCTAGCAGCCCAACCAGGCCTATGAATTTTCATCTTCATAAGGCATATCACTTCTTGTCTGTGAGCAGTTTAAACATTTATGCATAAACCAGGATGTTTAAGCGCCCGTAGGGGCATGTCTTACAGAATCCAAAACAGGAAACCCCGTCATAATGGCCCTGAGGTGATACCTGCGGCCAAGTCGGCTGGAAGATATCCCGGCAGCAAGGGGCTGTGAGCCGATCACATCAAGGACGCACGCGTTAGGGGCAAATTTGTGCTGCTCGTCATCAGGTGCTGCCACCGATCAGGCCCGAATCATATCAAGCCTGATTCCCAGCACCTTGCACAGGCTGCGCAGATACATTCAGCCTTGTGCAATATTGCGATAGAGGAATGAATTTAATTTTGAATTCATTGTCTCAATTTATCGCGTTATCCGTTTTAAAGGGGTGTTTTAAGACGAATGGCCAGATTTGCGTGCCCAAGAGCAAAAGGAGGTTGCCCGGTGGTGGGCCCAATCGCTCGGGCAGTTTTTGTCGCAAGGTCAGCTATGGGATGAAGGCCTCCTTATTTGAAAGTTCGATAAAGGCGACTGTTCGTATGCATCAGCAGCCCCCATTGGGCTGATCCATGGAAATCATACAAAAATAGTCTACTCTAAATTAGTAGGCATTATAAGAATAAAACGCCGCAAAGGTCAAGCAAAAACCTACCCACCAGGTCTGCAAATTTGAATCGGTAAAATTAAAATATTTCAGTTAGATAGAATGACCAACATCATTCAATAGATAGGGTCAAGTCTTCGTTTGACCTTTCTCATGAAGAATCCGCTGAAAATTATCGGCGGCAAAATACAATCAAAAAAAGGACCGCGCCTTAATGACGCGGTCCATTTTCATTTCTGGTACGCCCGTTGAACACCGATCACAATATCAAACAGAGTGAAATCCCGTTCCCGGGGACAGGACTTGCAAGCCTTTGGCTTATTCGAATACGCCTGAGGCGCACAAGCCTGCGGCCTGAGTATTCGAAGACAGGGGCTTTGAGCTTAACAACTTCCGCATTTGATTATTACATTCTGATATTCTTATACATTCACTTTTATATCTGTTTGACTTTAGCTGATTTTCCATGTTTTGCATGATTTTTCTCACCCAAATTCTCGCACGCAAATGACCTCATCTTGGGTTACCCGGGCTCTCAAGCTCCACAACAATAGATTCAAACCATCCCAATGCGATCTCAATATTGTCAGACATAATACCCAACGAATTCACCACAGCATTATTGAGAAACCTCGCAGTCTCATCGACATTGTCGAACATGATGTAATAAAGCTCATTCCAATTTATGCCGGACGGTACCTATCCTAATAATATTCCAAAGAAATCATTTGAAACAACATATTTAAAGTGCTACGGAATATTTGATCTGTTCATTTAAAGACGCCATGGCTGCCAACCAAAGCAATTAGCACCTCTCCTAAATTCTTTACGCAATGCCCCGCAGATTTATAGGTAAAAAATGAAAACTGATGATTTAAAAAAATATGACCAGGCTATTTTCGATGCAGTTTTAAATACTGTCAGCGACGGTATAACTGTTATCAACAAGAATCTTGAAGTCATATTCCAGAATGAGGCTATGTGCCAACATTTCGGCAACCAAATTGGAGAGTACTGCTATAAAGCCTACCGAGGACGTGAAGAGGCCTGTGACGACTGCATTGTTCTGAAAGTCCTTATGGATGGTAAATCTCGGAAAGCCCTTAGAGATGTTCAGATGCCCGACGGAAACATTTTATGGGCAGAATATTTTTCAGGCCCGTTCAAGGATGAAAATGGAAACATAATTGGTGCCGTGGAGGTGGTTCGGGATGTTACCGAACAGATTCGTATAACGAAAGAATGTGTTACGCTGCGTAGAGAGGTCCAACGTCGATTCCAATTTGGAAACATAATAACCCAATCAAAAAAAATGAAAGATATCTTTCGATTGATTGAAAGAATCGCATCGACCAACAGCACAGTAATGATATCGGGAGAATCGGGGACTGGAAAAGAGCTTATTGCGAAGTCAATTGTTTATCATTCCGATCGTAATGAGAAGCCCTTTGTAACTGTTAACTGCGGGGCGATCCCAGAGAATCTAATCGAATCAGAATTATTTGGACATGTTAAGGGATCGTTTACAGGTGCAATTAAAGATCATCAAGGTTTAATAGAGACAGCTCACGGTGGTACCCTTTTCCTTGATGAGGTTGGTGAAATACCATTGTCCCTTCAGGTGAAACTACTTCGTTTTTTACAGGAAGGTGAATTGCGGCGAGTCGGCGAAACGCGTGTTCAGAAATTCGATGTTCGGATAATATCAGCAACGAATCGAAATCTTGAAGAAGCTGTTAAAGACGGTGTCTTTCGAGAGGATCTGTTGTTTCGATTGAGCGTAATACCTATATATCTGCCACCTCTACGCGAGAGGAGGGAGGATATCGCGCTGCTTGCAACTCACCTGTTACAGCGTCTTTGTGATACCCACAATAGAAAGGTCACCGGCATATCTTCTGAAACACTAAAAAAACTAATGGATTACCCTTGGCGTGGCAATGTCCGCGAACTTGAAAATACAATTGAATACGCACTTCACCTCACCGATGACGGACAAGCCATAAAAAATGAACAACTTCCTAATAAGTTTTCGAGTAATACTGAAAATTCGGGAATAATTCGAGACTTCATTTCAATCGACGATTATACCAAGCAAACCATTATTGCCCTTCAAAATAACCATACCGAAGAGCAGATTGCGGCCACACTGGGTATCAGCAGGAAGAATTTGTGGGAAAAAAGGAAGCGATGGGATATCACAAGAGTCAAAACAACTAACTGATTTATATAAGGTGATTGAAAGTATAGAGAAATTATATAAGTCACGTGCCTTGATACGCGCCAACACAATTGTATACCCCCCAAAAATCACTTTGTTACCATAGGTAACGTCGTTGCCTTCCTATACGTTACCATTTGCTACGTCTTAATAACTTGTTTTTGCCTACCTATCTCTTAATCTTAATAAAAACATAATAATTAAAAGCAGTTGCGTTCCAGCAGGGCGATTTCACGTAATCTGGCATGCAGTATGCTCTGTATTTACTCAGTTCAAAGAAAGACAAAACCTTTTGGAGTCATTAAATGGACGACAAGAAAAAGGCTAAAAAAGTAGGGCTAAATTTTCCATGTGGCAATGTAGAAGAGATGCTTCGAATGATGAGAAAATGCCGGGAAAGAGGAATTTCTGATGGTGAAAAAATTATGCAAGAATTTTTAAGCAAAGATCTCAGCAGAGTTGATTACCGCAAAATAAAGAAAAGGTTTTTTAAAGAAAATTCGAAAAATTCAAAAGATCTGAAGAAGCAATAAGGAGGTTACAAATGCCCATCTATCTAAAAGACGTGGATGTCATCCCTGAAGTTGCAAAATATCAATCAGCCCTGTTTGTCCTCTGCCGATTCTGTCCGGCAGCCAGTTTGGCCATGCGAAATGATACCCCTTACATTGAGTTCTTTCGAAGATTCTTAGATACAGAATCCTATGAACACCTCATCGGCGAGATGCAATCTCGTCTGGAGAAAGAAGGCCTCAAAACAGATGTATTTAGAGGCAATCTCTTCCCCATGCCGCTTAATTATATAATTTGTTTCTGGAATTCAGGGCAACGGGATAAACTATTAAAACAGGCGCAGCAATATGAGGCGGTTGTCGTAATGGGATGCGAAGCCGCTTACCAAAGTGTGTGCAATATTCTCAAATCAACCGATTGTAAAATATTTCTGGGTATGGAAACTGAAGGGGTATTTGATGCTAAACCGAAATTCCGCTTGCCTCTAAATATATCCCTTGAATTAACGAATGTAAAGCCAGTTCGCTACCCGGATATGCAATCTGGGAATGAAGCCAGTCCGTGATTCGAAAAAGTTAATTTAAAATGTCAGGCACTTAAACCAAAATGATTCGCAAAATTTTCGCTTTTATCATTCTCGGAGCAGCGGTGGTCATTTGCGCCAGTTCGTTTATGGCCTCCTGTTTTTTCCATACGGCACGCTGTATGCTCTATAACATTCCAGTTTCATCAGTATAAGAGGATTAATTTCTTATGTGGCCATTTAGAATGAGAAACAAGGGTTCGCAATTTCTTCAGCTGGATTTATGCTGAACCCGATTAGCGAAAGGGGGTATGACAAATGCAGCTATCAATAATGAATGATGGGACCAGATCCAAAAGGTGCCCTGCAATGATCTCCGATCTAAAGTTCGATACAATCTTTGACGAATACCACCTTAAAATTCTCCGTTATCTAGCACGCATTGTCGGCCGGGCGGATGCCGAAGATCTCACCCAGGAGGTGTTCGACAAGATTAGCCGGGGGCTGGCAGGGTTCCAGGGCCGCTCCGATCTCTCTGCCTGGATCTACCGCGTCGCAACCAACACCGCAATCGACAGATTCCGCTCGGTTGCCTACAAATACGAGAGCACTCACGATGCCTTCGAAGACGAGGCATCCCATCGATCGTCCGATCCCACGGCAGCGCAGACCACGCCGGTCACAGACCAGCTCGTGATTCGCAAAGAGATGAGCGATTGTATCAACGAGTTCATCGATAACCTGCCCTCCCATTATCGGACCGTTATCGTTCTCAGCGAATTGGAAGGTTTCACCAACAAGGAGATCGCACACATTGTGAGCATTTCCCTGGACAATGTGAAAATCCGGCTCCACCGTGCCCGGGCCAAACTAAAAAAGGCCCTGCAGAAAGGGTGCGATTTTTACTACACCGCGGGCAACACGCTGGCGTGCGATCACAGACAGGTTCAGATACTGCCGAAAAAGCCTGAATAAAAAACGACACCACCCTAGCCAAACCACCTCATTTTTCTCGCCATCATTGGCACGCTTAAAAATATGGCTTCAACTGTATCCTTTCACGATCACGATTCGTCTATAGAGGTAAATGCGAGTAAAACAGCAAGGAGGTGAATCGAATGTGTGGATCAGGGTTATGTACCTTTTCGTTTTGGTGGGTTGTCCCCGTTGCCATGATATTCCTGTGCTTTTTCATGATGCGCGGGCGCAGGGAAACCATGGTGAGCGGCTTCGGCTGCTGCGGGCGTGATTGGCGGCGGGCCGGAGACACAGATTCGGCAAGTGATATACTTGACAAGCGATATGCATCTGGAGAAATCGACCAAGCGGAGTACGAAGCGAAAAAGAAAATGATTAATGGTCAAACCGGCGCAGATAAGGCTGGAAACAAATCCAACGGAGGAACTGAAAGATGAGTTGCCAAAAGGCCCAACAGGATATCCCCATAACAGCAACTAACGCAGTCTGCCCAATTGGGGAGGCGACCGGCACAAAAAATATCAGCGAGTCTACCATCCCGGTCCTCTCCTGCGAGGGCGCCTGCATCCGGGGTGAAATTGCCAGGCTCGCGGCCAACCTCGTTGCCAAACATGAATCGTACGGACGGGGATGCCACGGGGAGTTGATAACGGTACCGGATTCCGCCATTTCTCAGTGGATCCGGACGGCCGGCAAAGTTGTCCTAATCGACGGTTGTTTTCTGAGGTGCCACGGCCGCATTATCGAACATTTCATCGACGCAGAGAGTTTGGTTCAGTTCGATGCCCTATCCCATTACAAACGGTACAATGACATTTTCGATTATGAGGACGTACCGGAAGATGAACGCAAAGCGGTGGCACAATCAGTTGCTGATTGGGTTTTCGCCAATCTGCAAAGCTTTTCCGCTGATGATGCAGTCACCCCGGTCGAAACCACCGGGCAGTGCGGCGCCGGTTGCGGGTAGGTCGTCACCCCAGTCTCTGGCAGAACGATTACAGGTCAGGATTGTCACCGTATGCCCCCACTCCTGAGGAGAATTAAAAACCGGTGTACCTGAAAGAGACCTATGAATCTGAGAAAATCGAACAAGCAGCATAACACCGCTGCTTCAGTGCCAAGAGGGGCTCGAACCGTGGATGCACCTCGATTCGGCGGAAACACCAGTATGGCGCAATAGATTCTACATTCTAAACAAGGAGGAAATGCCTGATGGAAACAAACAAAACAACGAAAGCAACGACCCTGGTGGAAAAATCTGATGTTCTGATCGCGATCGGTGCGGCGACGGCGGCGAACTGCATCCCCTGCTTCGAACACCTGTATGAAAAGGCCGTCACATTCGGAATCCAGGCAAACGAAATTAAAAAAGCCGCTCAAATTGCCGGCCTAGTTAAAAACGGAGCGCACACGGCCATATCCAGCAGCATCGACGAGCTCCTTGGATCACAGAAGACCGGGGAATCGGTTTGCTGTGAAACGGCGAGCGAATCGTGTGGTTGCTGATGACTTAAAGGCTCTATCGATCTGTCAAAAAAAGGAAGGTGAAAAATGCACCGTTGCGAAACTTGCACGTTCAGAAAACTATACGACAAGCATCCCGAGTCATTGCTGGGCCGAATATGGAAGTGGCACACTGGATGGTGCCCTGGATGGAAATCCTACCTGAAGTCGCTGCCGGACGAAGGACGCGCCGCGGTATTGGAGAAAACCAACCAGGTATCGACGATATGAATATAGGCATATATATTTACAACCATTCTGAAGTGTTGGACTTTTCCGGTCCATTCGAAGTCTTCTCCACTGCTTCGCGGGGTTGTCGGGACAACGACCCGTTCTTGGTATTTTTAATCGGTGAAACCGGAAAGGCGGTTACAGCCCGGGCAGGCTACCGGGTAATTCCCCATTATGGGTTTGGTGATCATCCGTTTATCGATGTGTTGGTCGTCGCCGGGGGCGTTCACGACGATGAGATGTACAAGATTGCCGTAATCGACTGGATCGCCCAGCAGGCGAAGACTGCCGAGATCGTTGCCTCCGTGTGTACGGGAGCCTTTCTGCTGGCCGAGGCGGGGCTGTTACAAGGAAGACAGGTGACGACCCATTGGCAGGATGTCGACAACCTGCGAACACGTTATCCCGACCTCACAGTCACCGATGGTTGCCGCTGGGTCGACGAAGGGAATATCCTTACCTCCGGCGGCATCTCGGCGGGGATTGATATGAGCCTGCACCTGGTCGCAAGACTGCGCAGCCCGGCGCTGGCACGCAAAACCGCGAGACAGATGGAATACGATTGGACGGAAGACGCATTGCGATAGCCTGAAACATCCATACAAGCTGGCAAATGGGGAAACATGGCCGCAGAACCCATCGAAAGGTCCGGCGGCTGCCTGTGCGGGGCCGTGAGGTCCTGTATGCGCGGTGAACTTTGCGGGTTCGTCAACTGCCACTGCTCGAAATGTCGTCGATATCACGGTCACTTCGGCGCCTACACCAGCGTCGCCTTCGACCGGCTCGAATTCAACGATGATAGAAGGGGGAGATTGACAAAACGGAATAGGAGGATAAAGAAAATGTTTAAAGTCAATCCGCATCCGGATTATCCACCTGAAGAAGGGCGGTATCTTCGGGGAAATGATCGCTCACCTGTTGCTGTGGCAATCATTCTGAATCATGATGCCGATAAAATCCCACCTGATATCGAAAATCTTGTAAGGGCTGGCATTGAAAGCGGTGCTGCCCTATCTGGAACAATTCAGACGGTAACCGGCATAGAAAAGATGGTGTGTAATATTGTTGCAAATCCCAACATTCGTTACCTGATCATTGGAGGACCAGAATCTGGAGGACACGCGACTGGGGAAGCAATAAAAGCATTGATGCAAAATGGTGTGGACGAAAAGATGTGTATAAAAGAAACATCCGCTCCTCATCCTTTTCTGTATAATTTGCCGATGTCGCTGATTGATCGCTTCCGAAAGCAACTTTCGGTAATAGATCTTCAATTTGAGGGTAATCCGGATTTGATCAGAACAGCGGTGTGGTCCTGCTATCAGGAAAACCCTGTGGAATTTAGGGATTATTGTCTATATGACCCGGGTGCACTTCCGGAACAACCGCTAAGTGGTAAAATAACCATGAGAGTAACAAAACCATGGATAGCACAACCCGAGGAAAAGGAGCTTGATGCTGTAAAAAAGGCAAAAGTGCTAATAGAAAAATTAAAAGCAAGGTCGAAAGAAAAAATAAAAACAATTTAATCATAAGGAGAAGTTGATTATGTTGCGATATCTAATAAACAAAACAAAGGCCATGCTCATGATGGTGATACCTGCGGTTATTTTAATTTGTTCATCAATGGTTTATGCAAACGATGCAACAGGTGTCAGAACTCGTCAGATTTCCATGCTGGCCTTTGACAAAGCCGTGCTCCTGGATGTCGTGGGGCCGCTCACGGTTTTTTCAGCTGCCAACTTTATTTTATCCATGGAAAACGGGAAAGATATCAAGGCATACAGGATTGAAATCCTGGCAGAGCAAGTGGGGCTGGTTAACAGCCATTCAGGCATGCGGTTCGCGGCTGATAATTCTTTTCTATATGCTCATCACAATATTGACACCCTTTTAATTGCCGGTGGGCCAGGAGTAAAAGCAGCAAGTGAAGATTCTAAGATACTGCGGTATCTGCAAACCATGGTAACCAAGGTCAGGCGTATAGGGTCCATCTGCGGTGGAGCACTGATTCTTGCCAATGCCGGAATTTTGGACGGAAAAAAAGCAACCACCCACTGGAATGATATCAAGGGCCTTGTTGAGACCCATCCTACTGTAGATGTTAAATCTGGGATTACTTATGTCCGGGACGGCCATATATACACCTCAGGCGGAGTGATGAACGGTGTGCAGCTTGCTCTGGCGCTGCTGGAAGAAGATTATGGGATAGATCTAACCTTAAAAGTAGCCAAGTTGATGGAAGTAACTTATAAACAGCAGTCATAATGTATCGTTTTTAATCTTATAACATTCGTCGCGGTAGATCCGATGTGATGGTAGTCGACCTGATGCCGTCGATGTGCCATAAGCCTTTGTCCACAGAGTTAACCTGTGACAAGAGCTTCAAGGCTTTAAACAATGATAAATGAGTGTAAAACTCTTTAGTCTTTATAGACTGAATTTCAATTGCCATGTCTAATGAAAAAAACGATAGGAACTTGAATGATTAATGTAGGGTTTGTTTTATATAAAAAAAGTGAAGAACCAGGAACTTTGAATGCTAAATGGTGCCATAGTGATGGAGTGCATGGTACAGGTATAGCAACCGGAGGATCCGCCGAAGGATTTGAAGGAAAATACCTAATCCGCTACTCTGATGATAAAGGTAATATACAAGCAGATCGGGAGTTGAAGATCCATAAGGATGGCAGCTGTTACAAACTGCAATGGCTCAATAATGGAAAAGTAACAGGCGAAGGCATCGGCATGGAAACGGCTGAAGGCCTGTCAGTCGGATACTGTGATCTATAGGAAGAATATATTTGGGCATTATATTCAAATACTAATAAATTTCGCATAACAAGTCATTGCACCCGACCTAAAATGTATACGTGTTTTCGGTCGGTTTGGATGATAAATAAAATAGAAATTTAGATAATTATAATTTTTGCTGATGTTTCTGGCAGGTGAATTTCAGTCATTAGACATGCGATTCACAACAGTAACAATCTGAAAAAGAGCGACATATGAGCATCCGTGATCGTTGGATCAATCTCCTTCATCGTGCAGCGACAGCGACCAGAAAGACGCAAAGGCTTCTCACCCCTATCGGGTTGATAATCTTTGGCGTGTTCACTGGGATTTTCGTAATTCTGTCCATTCTCATGGATTGGTGGCTTTCACTACCTTGGCCGTTGCCAAACGGCCCCACTTGGTTCATAGCGATGCTATTTATTGCCGTGGGTGCTGGCGTGACGGCGTGGTCAGTGCTCCATTTTCTGAAGGTGAAAGGGACACCCGTCCCCTTCAACCCTCCGCCTGAGATAGTCACAACCGGGCCGTACCGATTTGCCAGGAACCCGATGCTGACGGGTGTTTTTCTCCTCCTTTTCGGGATCGGATTCGCAATCAAGTCGCTCTCACTTGTCGTCTTTTTCACGCCGCTCTATATCCTGGCAAACGTATGGGAGCTCAATGAGATAGAGGAGCCTGAGTTGGTGAAGCGGCTCGGTGAAGATTACGTCGCCTATCGGCAGCGGACCCCGATGTTTATACCTAGAATGAGGCTCAAGAATTGAGCATGTCTAACCAGTCGGTCCAGGCGACAAGGCAATGCGGGCCTCGCGGCTGAGCTCCGACGTTGGTACAAGGAATACGACCATGCTCAGGTGGTATTCCTGAAATTGTAGCAACTTAGAAATATCGAAAATAGTTTTGAGACCAGGGTGACCCTTAATTGTGCTAATTTTGAATAGGTAGCTTATAAATATGCAAATCAATCAATCGGGCAAAGATGTTTCAAGAGAAGTTGCGGCAGGTGCGGCTGTATATTCTAAATTCCTGCTATCCATTTATGACATTGAAGTGTTGATGTTTGAACTGCCTTACATCTTTAGATGCCCTTTGGGCACGGTTCGGGACTTTTTCAATAGAAATATTTCAGGCATACACCTGGACGTTGGGGTTGGTACCGGATATTTCCTCGATAAGTGCAAATTTCCAGTCGAAAATCCTACCATTCATCTAATGGATCTCAACCCAAATACTCTCGAAAAAACTTCCAACAGAATCCAACGATATGAACCTGTATCACATCAATGTAATGTGTTGGAGCCCATTCAAGAAAAGTTGCCTATGTTTGACTCAGTCAGTGCAATGAATTTTCTGCACTGTCTCCCTGGGACTATGCTCTCGAAAGAAACGGCTATTAGAAATTTAGAGCCATTCATAATTGAAGGCGGTGTGTTTTTTGGAATAACAGTATTAGGTGAAGGCGTTGATGCTGGGTTCCTCTATAGAAAAGCAAACGCTGTATATAATAAAACGGCGATCTTCAGCAATTTGCATGATAACGTTTCTGACCTTGAACATATTTTAAGCCGCCATTTTCAAGATTATTCTGTAAATGTTGTTGGAAGCGTAGCCTTTTTTACCGGCCAAAAGTAACGAATATCTGGTGAGGTTGGAATTACTGCTGCTTTAATCGCCAAAATATCAGGCTGCTAAAAAATATTTATACCTCCAACAAATCACAATATCGAAACTGCACACCACGACCCTGTCCTGATGGTATTCCCGATTTCCTGGATGCCGCGTAATACCAGTTAAAGTGTTCAGAATTTTTGCAATATCGAACTATTGCATTTTTTTGGCAATAGTGCACGGAGAGTCGAGACGGCGATTCGACCGGTTAGTTGCCCTGACCTCTATTTTTGGCAACTGTAATTTCTGCTAATTAATTAACTGTTCCCCTTCAGGTCGATAAGGCTCTTCTCGTACACCGTGGGATAACACCAACTTTATCATATAAATTGGAGCCAGCCATTCAAGTCCGGTAGGCGGCACAAAGGCTATGGGACCGATCATTATCGAAAGCATTACGATCAAAAGTGCAATCGGGCGATGCAGATAAAGGGGAAGATGGTGAATTAAAATGATTGATATCATCATTGAGGCATACCAGAAAATTGCGTAACCCCATGTCGCATCAAAAAAAAGCGGCGCAGCGAATATCTGAAGATGAATGAGAGGAAATAGAAACTTAGCTCTAACGAGTTTCTCTAACCACGAAAGCTCTAATTTTTTATCAGAGTGAAGGAAACGCTTCATAGAACCAAGTGAATTGGTAAGCACGCCACCAACCATATCAATAACCAATATACTGGCAACTACAATCTGAGTTATGCTCCACCCTAAATTTTTCCATGAAACAAAGTACATTATCACTGGTGCAAGAAATGCTGCATAGTTAGCTATAGCATGTTCAGTTCTTGTTGCACCGAAACCTGTTGTGAACTTGAATTTTCCTACACAATCCCAATCAATTTGGGCATTTTTTATGTTGAACTTATCTTTTGACATTATTTACCTCTAAGTATTATTCGTCTATTTATAACTTCCCACAAAGTCACTTCTGAATTCAGGCAAATCCCAATCAATCTTCATTACAACCTCCTTTTTTAAAGCAATCTCTTGTAGTTTTTTTTCGACCACTTGGACTATATTAAGGCACTTGATTTTATTTGTCAATATAATATAGTCCAGGTGGTCGAAAAAAAAATAGGGGGCGATATAATGCCGAAAATCATTGATCATGAAAAATACCGAAAAGAATTAACTGGTAAAGCAACGAAAATATTTAGAAAATTCGGATATTCTGGCCTGGGAATGCGTAAAATTGCAAAAGAGCTTGGTATTTCCAAAAGTGCTCTATATCACTATTTTCCGAGCAAAGATGCACTATTTGCGGAATGCACCAAAGCGGTCACATCTTTTGAAAATCGAGATTTCCAGAGTTTATCTTTAAAAAAGATGAGCAAACAAGAACGAATCAAAGCTTTAATTTTAATATTCGAAAAAATCGATAAAGAATTCAAAGGGGAGTTATCCCTTTTAATTGATTATATCAGGACACTAACACCTTCCCAGGTTTCAAAAGACAAAAATATGCAACTTTCGAATCATCAATATTTAACCATGGTCGGTGCGTTTGTTGGACAGGCGAACGCCCAATTTGTGCTTAGTCTAATGTACGGAGTTTTGTTACAAAGATTATTTGATGGCAGGCAAAGCAGCTTTCAAGATATTGAAGAAAAGCTCGTCTCTTTTATAAAACAATAAATGGTATCGACACGTAAAAAATCAAATCAGATTGCATTTGTAGTTTATACCAATTCAATCAATACAAGTGATATTTCCGTTGGATTTAAATGATCGGTCCAGATATAGTTCTCCAACAAATCACATCCACGTGCGCAGTATCGAAACTGCGGACTACTACCATTATTTTTCGGTCTGCAAGTGCATGTAATGATAGAGGAATCCTGGCAAGAGTGCACAGTGTGGCAGATTCTACAAAATTCTCACATAGCTTCACTGATTTTGCCTCTAGCTGATTTCATTCCATAACGAATACCCAACTTTTTCATTCGATTTCTCAAAGTGCTGGGGTTGACCCCAAGACGGATTGCAGCCCCCTTGGGTCCGCTTACTTTGCCCCTGGCCTCGGTCAGCACGCGGCGGATGTGTCCGGCGATGACCTCATCCAGGTTGTCCGAATCCACCCCGGTTGCAGGTGAAGGCGCAGACCTTTGGACCAACCCGATATTGAAGTGTTCAGGTGCCAACGGCCCCCTGGGATTTAAAATCAGGGCGCGTTCAATGACATTCTGCAGCTCGCGCACATTGCCCGGCCAGGGATAGCCCATCATGATTTCGGTTGTTCCCGGCGCCAGGGTCGGTACGGAGGTTAATTTCAGCTCCCTGGATTTAAGTTTGATGAAGTGCTGAACCAGCGTCGGCAGGTCCACGAGGCGCTCTCGCAGGGGCGGCACCCGGACGGGGAAGACATTCAATCGGAACCAGAGGTCCTCGCGAAACTGGTTGTCCTGCACCATGGCTTCCAGGTCCCGGTTGGTGGCGGCAATGATGCGGATGTCCAGAGCGATGGTCTTCACCCCACCCACGCGCTCAATCTCGCGGCTTTGCAAGACCCTGAGCAGGCGCACCTGGGCCGGCAGCGGCAGCTCACCGATTTCATCCAAGAAGATGGTGCCCAGGTTGGCGCGTTCGAAGCGGCCGCGTTTCTGTGAAAGTGCTCCGGTAAAGGCGCCTTTCTCGTGGCCGAAGAGCTCGCTGTCGATAAGGGTATCCGGGATGGCGCCGCAATTCACACTGACAAAAGGGCCATCGCTGCGGCTGGAAGAATAATGAATCGCATTGGCAATCACATCCTTGCCGGTACCGGTCTCGCCCATGAGCAATACCGGGCTGTCCAACGTGGCCACCTGTCGCACCTTTTGCATCACATCCCTGAGTCCGTAATTGGCCCCGACGATCTCATCCCCGGACAGACGGCGCATTTCTCCGAGCAGGTAGCGGTTATCATCAGCCAGTAAATTCTTTAGTCTGATGACTTCGCGATGTTTCAAGATATTTGACATGGCAATGATAAGCGGGTCTTTCAAGGAAAGGACCATCTCTATGTGTTCATGGCTGAATTTCTCTTCTCCCTGGGAGATCAAAATGAAACTGCCGAGTTTTTGCCCTTCTGCTTTTAACGACATGGCAATGAGAGAGGTCGCTTTTATGTTGTGGAACCTAAGCATTTCACGACTTGTCGGTGACGCGTCAGGATCTTCAATGAGATTGGCTTCCCGTCCGTCTGGCGCATTCTCAATGGCTGCTTTTTGGGCGGATTTGGATAGGGGGGTGAGCAGGTTTACTTTGCCGCAATCCTCAAGATTTGCATAGGCGATGGTGCGCATCGCATTATAATCGTGGTCAAATTTTTGCAGGAAAAATTGACTGACCGGCATGACATCGGCCATCAGTATAAGCAGCTGCTGCAAAGCCTTTTCGATCTCCAGGTTGCCGCAGATCCGCAACGTCGCCAGCCGAAAAAACTCATTGGGTTCCATGCCCCTACCTTCCTGTAGTGGTTTTGTCATATGTGGCAATCAATACCACAGTTGCCATATATGGCAATTAAAAACTGCCATATATGGCATCCCTCAGCGACATCCAAATCTATATATCTGTTATTATTATATTTTTATTTTTTGGCACGATCTTCGTATTAGAAACGATCAGTTGTGCTTCGGTGAAACTTTGCAAGACAGCCGCTAATAGGGAGAAACAACATGAACCACTATTATCTTTTAAAAATGCTCATGAAAGAGCGGCAGCATCAACTCTTAAAAGAGGCCAGGGCTATCCGACTGGCAAGCAGCCACTATAAGGATGACCAGCCTGCAAAGGTGCCGGCTGCCAACGCCAGGCGGGTACCTTTCTTTACCCACAATGCAGTGGTCACTGGAGGAAGCAAAGCATGAAGTGGATGGAAGTGATCACGGTTCGGGCCACGGCCAGCAACTGTACAAAATTGGAAGCCAAATTGCATGGAGCGGTCGCCGAAATACAGAAAGAGGATGCGACCCGATCGATAAAAATCCTGCACCGGGTTTCAATAGAGTCGGACCTTTGTGTGCATCTGCAGCACGACTCAGCGAAACCTGACCCTGCCGGTAGCCGCCTGGGATTGCGCTTGGCGGCGGAGATGAAATTATTCGGTCTGGTACACCACAGCATTTGGGCCGAAATACCGGGCTGCCATGTTTAGCCTATTCAGGCGGCTCAAAGGGGAGTTGACCGCTATGACGCCGGAAAAGCAACACGACCATAGAAATTACTGCCCGGAGGTGAGTGGCGTGAATTTCAAATTAAGATCCCTTGCGCAACATCCCGACCATCTGGAAGCACTCGCCGCGCTTAATCTGCAGATAGGCCCCGGTTTTTTAGGCCATTACGATGGAACTGAATGGAAAGTTTTTGTCGAACGATTCACAGAATACCAGTTCCTGATGGTGGCCGATAATGATCTCCACGGAGCAGCCTTTACGCTCCCCCTGTACTGGGATGGAGCCGTCGAAAGCCTGCCGACCACACTAGAAGCGGTGATTCTGCGGGCAATCGAATGTTGCCAGCGAAAAGAACAAGTCAACACCCTGGTTGTCCTGGCTTTGCTGAGCGATGACCGGCACAGCGGCAATGGGTGGAAAACTGAGTTTTTAACATCGCTCAAGCATCTGGCCGGCGAAAAAGGTTTCGCATCCGTGCTAACACCGGTGCGGCCAAACCGAAAATGTGAATATCCGTTGATGCCCTTTGGACAGTATGTACGTTGGCGGCAGGCGGATGGCGCCCCCTTTGACCCCGAATTGAGAGCACATTGGAATTTGGGCGCTGTTTTTTTAGGCGCAATGCCGCGTGCATTGACGATAGAAGGGAAAGTGAAAGAGTGGGAACGCTGGACGGGTATGCGCTTTACGGAAAGCGGCGAATACATTGTTGACGGTGCCCAGCGGCCCGTCATCATAGACCAGATAAATGATCTGGGCTATTATACCGATCCGAACATATGGATGCTGCATAAAACGTAGGCAAGACCTTGGCCGCAATCAGTTTTGGCCTGAAACCATTTTACGAGGGTATAGACATGTTTAAAAATCTTGAAGAGATCAATTCCCGCCCGGCGCCGTTTGAATATTATACAGCGGCTGATCTGTGGACCAATGAGCACACAGCACAACAGATGCTTCAATACCACTTGAACGATGACATTGAGGCATCGAGCCGGAATTCAACCTTTATTGAAAAGTCATGCAACTGGATTGCAGATCGTTTCGATATCAAAAGGAAAAAGGTTATCGATTTCGGGTGCGGCCCAGGACTGTATGCAACCCGGTTGGCCCGGAAAGGTGCTTTTGTGACCGGCATCGACTTTTCCGAGAATTCTATAGACTACGCACGCAACGCGGCAAAGAAAGAAGGGCTGAGCATTGACTATCTTGTTTCAGATTACCTGGAACTTGAGGCCACTGAAAAGTTCGACCTGATTATCATGATCATGTGCGATTTCTGCGTCCTGAGTCCAGCGCAAAGGAAAGCTTTGCTTGAAAAATTTAGGGCAATCCTGAAGCCGGAAGGTTCCATTGTGATGGATGTGTATTCCCTGACTGCCTTTGAGAAAAAATCTGAAAGCGCCACCTATGAAAAAAACCAGCTCTTTGGTTTCTGGAGCCCAAACGACTACTATGCCTTCGTCAATACCTTCAAGTATGAAGATGAGAAGGTCCTGTTGGACAAGTACACCATCATCGAGGCCAACCAGCCCACAAGGATCGTTTATAACTGGCTGCAACATTTCAGCTTTGATACATTGCAGGCGGAGTACAAACAGAGCGAGCTGGTCATCCGGGAAAGGCTGGGTAATGTCGCCGGGGGAGAATTCAGCCCCGGACATGATGAGTTTGCCGTCATAGCAGGCCATTAAAAGGGAACGGAGGAGTTACCTATGAAAACTCTGATATTTGGAGCAGGTCCCTTAGGGTCTTTATACGCCCACCTGCTACATAAAAGTGGGGCTGATGTCTCAATCCTGGCCCGCGGCGAGCGCTATAGCTGGCTGAAGAAAAACGGGCTGGTATTGCAGAATGAAATCACTGGGCATAAGGATTCCTCACAAGTGAACGTAGTGAATGAACTAAAGCCGTCGGATGCGTATGATCTGGTGATCGTTTTTATCAGGAAAAACAAACTTCGCCCCGTTATCGAAGTTCTCGCAGCAAGCCACGGCGTTAAGAATGTACTTTTCATGGGCAACAATGCCCTGGGGTTCGATGAGTGTCTTAATCGCTTGCCAGTCGAGCAGGTCTTATTTGGGTTCCCTGGAGCCGGCGGTGGGATTCACGCGCAAGTCGTCCGTTACGCTGATCGAGAAAAACCAAATGGAGAGCGTAAAGCCGTGACCATTGGCGAGGTCGATGGTCGGAGTAAAGAGAGAACCTTAGCGATCAAATCCCTGTTTGAATCGGCCGGTGTCCCGGTCGACCTGACTCCGGATATCGACGGATGGCTGAAATATCATGTCGCCCTGGTCAGCCCGCTTGTAGGCGCTTTGTACGAGCACAATTGCGACAACTACCAGGCCGCCAAAGACAAGGAAACGCTGCGTGCATTGGTTCGAGCAGCCAAGGAGGGAGGGTGCGTGCTCAAGCAGCTCGGATACAGGAAACGCCAGCCCTACCAGTTCAATTTATTCTACTGGCTGCCGGAGTTCATTAACATGATGGCCGTGAAGGGTTTGCTTGAGAGCAAGTTCGCGGAGGTGGCCTTTGCAATGCACGCCAAAGCCGCCCGGAATGAGATGAAGGCTCTTGCCTGCGAATTCAAAGAACTCATCACGAAAACATCAGTTGATACACCGAACATAGACGCGTTAACGGACTTTAGCAGTTGAGAACGTAAAGCCTCAATCGCGGTAAACGGCAATTGTGAGTGCGGCGATAGGTGCTAAACAAGGAGGAAACATGCAGAATATACTCTTGGCGGGCTCAACGGGTTACCTGGGAGTGTATATCGCCAAGGAACTTCACAAGAAAGGCTACGACTTTAAGGCAATCGCCCGGAACCCCGAAAAATTAAAGCAGAATGACATCAAGGCCAATGAGGTGATTGCGGCTGAATTGACGCAGCCTGATTCAATCAAGGGTTGCTGCGAAGGCATCGACATCGTGATTTCAACGGTGGGTATTACCCGGCAAAAAGATGGGCTGACCTATATGGACGTGGACTATCAGGCCAACTTGAACCTTCTGGAGGAAGCAAAAAAACAGGATGTGAAAAAATTCATTTACATATCGGCCCTGAATGGTGAGAAACTCAAACATCTCAAAATATGTGCCGCTAAGGAATTGTTTGCCGAGCAATTGAAGAACTCCGGTATAGACTATTGTATCATCCGTCCCAATGGATTTTTTTCGGATATGTCCGAATTTTTGCATATGGCCCAGAAAGGCAAAATCTATCTTTTCGGAAATGGAGAGTTGAAAACAAACCCGATTCATGGTGAAGATCTGGCGGCAATCTGCGTAAGTGCCATTGATGCCCCTGAGAGGGAAATTGAGATCGGTGGGCCTGAAACGCTGACGCAGAATGAGATTGCCGGGCTGGCTTTCGATATCCTTGGCGAAAAACCGAAAATTGCCTACATCCCCCACTGGGCAAGGGTTGCCATTCTCAAACTGGTCAGGTTCTTTACCGGAAGCAAAACATACGGTCCAATTGAATTTTTCATGACTGTCATGGCCATAGATATGGTCGCCCCAGAAACTGGCAGCCATACGTTAAAAGAACATTTCAGAAGCTTACTTGATGCTGAGGCATGACAATTGTGTACAGCCAACTGGAAGGGGATTCTAATTATCTCATTCCAATATTCATTGGAAGAAGGCCATGAAAAAAGCATTCCTATTTTACTATTCAAAATCAAATAACACCAAAAAGATAGCTAGGTTTATCCAGGCCACCCTCGAAGAAGGAGGCTGGGAAGTAACATCTCGGAACCTACTGTCAAAAAGGGAAATCGGGGACGTGTCCGGTGCAAATTTGGTAATTTTGGGTGTTCCGGTTCACTATTGGGATATCCCTGGAGCTGCGCTGGAAGCAATTCGTGATTTGCCTACATTTAATCAAGCTTACGGCTTTGTCTTTTCCACTTTTGGAAAATGTGTTTGCAATCGTGTTCCATATGATTTAGCCACAGAGCTCAGAGAAAAGGGTGCCACAGTAATTGGCGGTGCTCAAATTGTTATGCCTAATTCAACACCAATAAATGACGGCACCATGATCGGTGATATAGAGACTTCATATGGCAAAGGAGAAGTAACACAGGTAAATTTGATGAAAATCAAAAAGGCTTTCACCTCAATTGCCAGTCAAATTGAAAGAGACACAATTAAAGAATTTGACACCAGAATACTAAAACGTCTTCACACCAGAAATGTTTTTGGCTTCGTCGCAAGTTCAGTTCTGACGACAAAAAAGAGAATCGATTCAATGCCCCCTGTTGCGTACAAGGCTGAGCTTTGCGAAAACTGCAAAAGATGTATAAAAAGTTGCGATTATCAAGCAATTCAATTTTCAGCTGAAAGTAAAGTGTTCATTAATAAAGAGAATTGCATGAGATGTTATGCCTGCATCAACGCTTGTAAATCTAACTCACTATATTCCGATTGGGAGAAAATTAGATCTTCTACAGATTTTGTCCACAAGCTTTCCAAAAACACGGAAACAAAAATTTTATATGTTTGATAAACCCTTCAGAAGCTTACTTGGTGCTGAGGCATGACAATTGTGTACAGCTGAACTCACGTGATGCAAGGGTCTCCGGAGTCAGCTGCCACTATGGTATTCCACCATAGTACAAAGGAGTCGTTGACATGATGTTTTTAGATCCGGAAAAGCCGATAGCAACCTGTGAATCAGATTCTTGTGATGATTGCACGATCAAAGGCAATCTTCATTGTCATTTCAGCTTAAAAGATTGGGTGCATTTCCTTTTTATTGCACTCCCTCCTTTTCTGATTGGCGGAGCTGGAATCTACTATATGAGCGGTTGGATGCTGATACCTTGGATAACCTTCGTGATTGCCTATTTCGGATTTATTGAGATTCGCGTGATGTGCTCCCACTGCCCTCATTATGCCGAATCTACAACATCATTAAAATGTTGGGCAAATTACGGATCTCCTAAACTATGGAAATATAGGCCGGGCCCAATGACAATTATCGAAAAAACAATTTTTCTGGGTGGTTTTGCTATTGTTTGGGGTTATCCATTGCCTTTTTTAATTATTGGAAAACAGCTATTTATGTTTGTCGTTTATTCAATGACAACCACAGGATTTTTCTTAACTTTAATTAATTTCATGTGTTCACAATGTATGAATTTCGCCTGTCCGCTAAATGGTGTCGATGAAAAAGTACGCGATCAATTTTTCGCTGATAATCCTACTGTGGCAAAAGGTTGGGGAAAAGGTGTGTAACTCTCTCCGCGTAATGTCCACCAGAAGGTGGAGTCGGTGGGCCAGACCGCGGTTCATTTGGCCTGAATAGTGATAACGCCAAACAAATGGCTAAAGGAGAAAAATGATTTTTCTATCTGAGCATTCACCTTCAATTCTAGCAAAGGTACTTATGTCTGCAGGTGTCTTAGCAGGAACGCTCACTGCTACACTTTTGATGACCGGCTATTCAGACTGGTTCATGAATGTTCTGAATTTTGAAAAAGTTGCGGGAAATACCTACCGCCAAATGGTTATGCTCACTTGCTGTCTCATTTACTTTATTAGATTCACTGTAGCCCTGTTCGTTTTTATTCAACGAAAGATTAGCTGGTTCGAGGGCGGCTTTGTTACCGTTATGTTTTTTATAATGTTTTATTATTTCGGTGTCTCCGCTGGAAGTCACCCGGGTCCAATTGGAATAATCGACATTCTCGGGATATCCCTATTTCTGTTTGGATCTTGTATTAATACATTGGCCGACTACCAAAGGTTCTCCTGGAAAAGAAATACAGAAAACAAAGGACGTTTATACACTTCAGGGCTCTTTAAATACGCCATGCATATTAACTACTTTGGAGATGCTGTTGCCTATTTTGGATTGGCACTGATTACATACAATATCGTTTGCCTGAGTATATCGTTAGGTATGTTTATATATTTTATTACATTCGAAATTCCCGGGCTCGATAAGCACCTTACCAAGAATTATAGGGCTGAATTTACAGAATATTCCAAAGTTACAAAGAAATTTGTTCCTTTTATATATTAGAGGCCAATTAATCAGGGAGGGAATGCAGAATGAAGACTGAAAAAAAAACGTATCGAAGTGGCCCGTTTCAAGACTTTTTCGCCGAAGGAACCCAGGTAGGTAATACTCTATACCTGTCCGGTCAGGTTGGTATCGATCAAGATGGAAACACTCCAAATGGTATCGCCGACCAAACGAAGGTTGCCTACACAAATATGCAGGATATTTTAGCTCAGTTTGGAGCAGACATGAGCAACATCGTTGACGAAATCTTCTTTGTTACCGACATGCAAGAACTCTTCGGTAATATCGAAGATGTCTATGGTGCCAGGGAGGCGGCTTACGGCGGTATGCCTGAGGTGTGTCAAACCGTCGTGCAAGTGGCCGCTCTTGTCCAGCCAGAACTAAAAATCGAAATAAAGTGTATAGCTCATCTTTAAATGAGGTATTCTCTCAAGAGCATAGTTATTGGATGCAGCTTAGAGATGACCTTTTAGCCCTCAAAAATGATCGCTAGTTGAATTTGAACATCCATTTGTAAATTATTAAAGAAATGGATTAGAATATCCATCTCTCCAAAGGAGTACTTATGGGCAACGTTCAGATTTCATTGATGGAAAAAAGTGACACCCATGAATCCGCCAAGGTTCTCAGTATTGCCATGCTTGATGCGAAACTGCATGTAGCTGTTTTTCAGGGAAATGGTGAAAAAGAACGCCAGGAAATTGAAAACATGTTTTTGAGACTCTTTACTCAATTGCCCGGAATTGTCTTTCTGGCCAAGGAAAAACAAAATATTGTCGGGGTGATGCGGATGAAATCCTGCGAGGGCTATAAACCTTTTGATGATCCCAAGGACCCAGAAGATGAGAATGACATCAACTGGCGGAAATCTGTCTGGCATACGGAATGGGCTCGTCACGAACCGTTAAATCAACATTGGCATCTTGGTCCAATTGGTGTGCTGCCAGATTATCAAGGACTCGGTATTGGCACTATGCTTATGGAGCGTTTCTGTAAGGAAGTAGACGCTTGCAGGGCGGAAGCTTACTTGGAGACAGATGTAGATAAAAATGTACGCTTTTATGAGAAATTTGGTTTCAAGGTAGTTTCTGAATCAGACATTTTCAATGTCAAAAATCGATACATGTTAAGACCTTCACAAGCATAAAAAGATAGGGGCCAAGTCTTCGTTTGACCTTTCTCATGGAAAATCCGCTGAACATTATCGGCGGAAAACACAATCAGCAAAAAACGGACCGTGCCTTAATGACACGGTCCGTTTACATTTCTGGTACGCCCGTTGAACACCGATCAAAATATCAAATAGTGTGAAATCCCGTTCCCTGGAGGCTGTGTCGTAATTGATGTTCAGATTCTTTGTTCTTTGACAAAGGTGATTGCCAATAGTCTGCTTTATTATGTCCGTTTAGTAATTCAGGCGTAGGCAATGCGCGTACTGAGTGTCCCCA